>Ga0209702_10002188_pt1 | contig 35081 bp, 35 predicted proteins | sample FRY01_FD_187210 | JGI IMG/M metagenome (GOLD analysis project Ga0209702, IMG submission 187210) | Freshwater microbial communities from Lake Fryxell liftoff mats and glacier meltwater in Antarctica - FRY-01 (SPAdes) (version 2) | ecosystem: Environmental > Aquatic > Freshwater > Ice > Glacier...
ACGAACCATAATGTATCTACAAAGTACATTTTTATTAAATATCAATCGCTATTTATTATTTAACCCACTGATAATCAGCGTTTTAAATATAGAAAATATTTCCATCTTCTGTGCTTCGGAATGCCTGCCGGAGGGCAGCGGAGCCGGAGGGCGGCGCAACAGGGCCGAAGGATTGAAAGTGAAAATTACCGTAGTTGCAAGGTCCTTTACAATTACTACGGGAAATTGAACAGGAATTGAACAAGCCAGCCCCAGGGAACGAGGCAAGGGGATTCTCGCCAAATTGTCTGGTAATCTTTCACGATAATTGAATATTTATTCATTAGCTTAACATTTGACTCAACGTTTTCTCCTTGTGAGCAATCCTAAAAATCCCGCCAAAAGGCAAAGACCGGAAGTTGATGGTTCTGGAATGGAGTAGCCATACTGAAGATGATCAACCTGTCCGGCATTTCCAAGAATGAGTGCCGAGATCCCCTCTTCAGCATAAAGTCCGATAAATCGCATGTTTAAAGGGCTTCCAAGGGGAGCACCTTCAAGAGGACTCCAATCTTTGGGGTCAAACTCACCGTCGTCGAAAAGCGACTCTCCTTCGGGGCTGAGCCATCCGATTTCCAAGTCGGAATCTGGGTTAATTACTTGGGTGATTACAATCCCTACATAAAGAGGATAATTCCCATTACTGTCTGGTAAGAATTCGAAATCCGTAAATTGAGAAATTGTTCCATTGTTTGTAACAGTGATCCAAGTATCGCCACTTCCGGTCATCCCATCGATAACACCATCATCTCCATCAACTCCTTGAACAACAGCGTCAGGAAATCGGCTTCTGAATGTTTGGCCAACAGCGGATTGACCAAGTGGCTGACGCACATTGGGAGTATTCAGCTCACCGTCTTCAAAATCTTCAAGGTAGATTCCAGCTCCGGCATTATCGACAATTCCAGAATAGAAAGGGCTATCTCTTTCACTAAAATAGAGCGATGGGCCAAAAAGGGTTGCTCCTTGGGAGGTCGGCAGAATTCCCAAGGGGATTAACAGGGTGTGGATTGCTTTCAAAATCTGAAATTTTAAGGATTGGCAAGACCACGAGCCTTGAGTTGATTTAAGAATTTCGACCTTCGATTTTTGATGTAATCGTCACGATGCTCCTGAGCAGCAGTAGTCCACTCAGCAGAACTAAACGCAGTTGCCCGATTAGCATCTCCCCACCTTGCGGATTCTGTAGTGACCACCTCTTCGAAGAGGTCCATTTGACCATCAAATACAGAAGAAGCGACATGGTTGGCTCCAGATACCGAATAAACACCATTCGGGATCTCAAAATGCTTTTGCACGCGAAGCTTCCAAGCTGCTTTATAACTTGGGTGGGTTAGAAGAATTCCGTGCGCTTGGAGCGCGCCGTTTGAGAATCCAGTATTATTACGGTTGATATTGGCCGGGTCCATGGCGTATTCGGCATCCCACACAACAAACTTGAATTGCGCTTTGTCAGCGGGATTCGCGAGATCAGTCTGACGCCGGAATGCTCTCCAGTTATTTCCGGTCCACCAATCACTGTTGTCCATAAACATGTTTACAATAAGATAGTCGATATAACTGTTTACATCTAAAATATCCTTCACAGAATTCCATAAGGTGGAACTTCCTGGTGAAGCTTGTGCTGCATTGCATGCAGCAATCATCGCATTATATCCCAACGTGTTTCCGTCTACAACCTCAAGTCCTTGCTTGATCACATCATAGTTTTTCATCGCGCTACCGTAAGTCCTTGCGAAATCTTGATCGATTCTTTCGCCAAGCTCATAGATTCCCCAGTGAATTCCATTGAGGTATAAATGAACCCACCGGCGATTTGCGATTATGTTTCCGGGATCCATTTGACGGTGCATCTCTCGTGCCCAAGCCTCACGAACATGAGTAGCGTTTTCGCGTAGTGGAAAATCCCATTTGAGAGCCCAACTATCATGTGTAGGCTGGCGCAAGCTAAGTTGAGTGAATTTTTTGACTGTTGTTGTGTCAAAAGGTGAATTGGGGAAGACGATAGAGCTAGATCCTTCACGGGAGAATTTAGATTTGAACGATAATCTCATGTTGTGCTTGTCGGTGGTTGAAAACTTCCGACTCGAAGCTCCGCTAATCGTGATTTCTCCATTCTCTTGGACGTAACTACCTGGAACATTGGGATCGATATATTCGAATGAAGCGAGACGTTTCCATTCATTGCTCAATGGATCTTGTTTATTTTCGGCGTCTTGGGAGCGAGAGTAGAAACCATTGGTTGCCCCGAACAACTTGTCCACAGGAAGGGTGACTGAGAGCGAAGGAATATCGCTTAGTTCCTGCGCGAGAGCGTTGTAGTTGTCTTCGATGACTTCCGGGTCCATGGCATAATCCAAAGGCCCCACTTTATTCCCGTTGACGATAAATGACGTGGGGTAGCCTGGAGGTTTCATCTGGAAGCCGACGGCGGTATTCCCCTGTCCTCCGGTTCCGATGACATCAGTCTTGTAAAGAAAGCTTCGTGCTGTGACTGGCGAAGGAAGGCACCCCGGTTTAATCGCCATCGCCCGCACAATCGTTGTCTCGTCAATTTGAAGAGATTGCCCGCCATATTCGAGTGACTCAATCGTTGGATCTGATCCATCCAATGTATAATAGACCTCGTCGGTGGGGTCTGCGGCAGTCAGGGTTACAAACTGGACTCCACTTGTGAATACACCTCCATTGATGTTGAAATCAGGAGCGTCACTTAGTCCCGTACAGGAAGTCGGGCTATTGAGAAATCCGGGTGTCGGGTCGAGAAAGAAACGAAGAGCGGAGACGAGTCCGGTTTCTTGGTCCAGACCCCATCCTGCCGAAGCGTTGAGTCTTTGCCTTCCCCAATTGAGGTGTGCATCGAGCCGAACTCCAGAAGAGTTTGAAATCAAAAGATCCTCACCTACCGATGCACTGAGGCCAAAGTCGGTGTGGTATGGACCTCCAGGAGTTTTTCTATTTTTACCGGAAGCAAAAACCACAAGGCTTTCCCCAGGTCCCAGAAGAATTCCTCCCGCTGGAAAGGGAAACCGCCAACGCAAAGGGGAATTTTCGTTGCATGCCAAATAGTGGCCGGCCAGATTTTTCGTTGATGAGGTAGGGTTGAAAATCTCGATGTAGTCTTCATAGTCGCCGTCCTCGTCAGCAATCACAGCATCGTTGGAAGCCATGAATTCGCTGATGATGACGTGCCCAATGTTTGCGTGATCCCAAGGGTCAGTGACCCCGTCTTGATCACTGTCGGGATCAAAAGGGTTCGTATTGAATGCCGGTAGCTCCTCAATGGTGTCGAACAATCCATCACCATCCGAATCGTCCCGGGAGATCAGAAGCCGGAAAAATCCCTTGTCTCCCACACTTGCGCTTATAGCACCGGTTTGGGTTGTTGTTCCCCCGTTGGCAGCTAGCTCGGAAACAATTTGCGCCCTCGCTGAAGTTAGAAGACCAACGCGGGTCTGTTCCGCAGCTGGTAAAGCCCCCAAAGTTAGGCTCGCGGCGTTAGCTGGCAGTGGAATTCCATTCCGATGGAGGAAAAGCTCGTAATCTCCATTGGGGTTGGTGACTTCCGTAGCGAACAGGGGATCATCCCCTTGTTGGAAATAGGTGTTGGTCGTGTAAAGTTGATACGGATTCCCATCGGTCCCGGAGAAGGAAATCAATGAATTCCCGTTGGAATAGGTTGTTATTCCGAAAGAGTAGGAAGGCAAACCGGGGATTGCACCCCCTCCCCCTCCGCCGCCATTGTTCGGCCCCTCGTGAACGAGAATAGAAACTGTCTGACCATGGCCGGGCCATGTGCTGTCGGTTTCCCAGAGTTCCATATCTTCGCTCTTCTGAAGAAGGTATGTGTAGCCGTCCTGTGCAATCCATTCGGCGTAGGTATCGTTATTCTGATCAAGATAAGCTTGCAGAATTTGCGCTTGGGCAGAAGGCGCTGTTGCGCCAAGCGCGGCGATTGCCATTGCAGGCAAGACGGATCGAAGTTTCCCAACTTTTTTTTGGTTTTTCACGTTCCTGGAAACAAAAATACTTCGGGGATCGCTCTCGTCTTTCAGGAAGAATGGTTGAAATCATATGCTGTGATTTTTGTTCACCACGGCGAGATAGCATAGAGCGCGTATTGCGAGTCTGGGTTTGCCGAAGGTGTCCGCCCCACAAGGGCTACCTCCTGATTATTCCTTCACTCTTGGCGTGATGAAATTCCCAAGATTTTAAGGCTTTGGGAGCTCAGCTCAGGTCAGTATTTCCGCTTTTTTTTTAAGTGGGTCCGGACTTCATCTCCTCTTCCTTGAAGAGCCAATCTTTTCTTCAAGATGCACACGCCGGTCCGGTCGTAGTAGAGAGCCTGGAAGCATTTCACGTTGTCAGACAATAAGCGCAAGCTGTTGAAGCTGCAATGAAAGCCTTCCGCCAAGGTCTGCTCTGGTGTTCGTCGTCGTCCCACTTCGAAGCGTTTCGGTGAACGGACTCACCTCCCGTTGGTCGGGGCAATGTTCAGAGCGGGCGGTCTGTCACGCCTCCTTCGTCCATGGCCATTTGACTGCGGCTACGCTTGGCCCTTCGGGCACTCTGAGGAGCGTCCATCTCCGCTTTGCTGAGGTGGACCCGGTCAGGTAGGCACGCAGGTGATGGCCTGGCCCATGAGGCTTTGGGGGAAATGCCGGCTTCTGATCTTTTCGAGATAGCGGCGGATGAGGCACAGGCGAGGGGCACAGGCGAGGGGCACAGGCGAGGGGCACAGTGGCTGGCCCGAATGGCGTCGCGTAGGGCGGGTCCGCCCTTTTTTTGCTGAGATCTTTTTCGATCTGATACAAGTAAGAGATGAGCCGGATGATGCGGGCGGCGGCGCGCTCTCCGGCATCAAGGGCTTTGGTGAAGCCGCGTCAATGGAGTGGAACGACATGGACAGGAACGTAAGTGACGTGCTCCGAAGGAGTGCGACCGGAGGGGAGCATCAACTGTGGGCCATGCAACTGCCGAGGTCGATGAGCTTGCAATGATTTTTTTGGTGGCTGGGGTAATCTTTTGGACATCCGGAGACCTTGAGGCCGACCAGGTCATGATGCCAGATCAAGCTGGTGGCGGTGTTTCGCTTACCTTCAAGCAGCCCCACGCAACCGGACTTCCAGAGATCAGACGGATCGCCATTGAAGAGGCCCCCTATCGTGTTTGCGATAGGGGGCCTCTGTGATTGCGAGCTTAAAAAACGCGAAATTACTTCGCCTCTGCGAGCTTGGCTTTCACCTTATCTTCGATCTCGGTATAAAGCGCTTGATCCTCCTTGAGCGCAGTTTTGGTGGCATCGCGGCCTTGGGCAAGCTGGTTGCCATCGTAGCTGAACCAGCTTCCACGCTTTTGAATAATGTCGAACTCCTGGGCAACGTCGATGAGTGAGCCCACCGAGGAAATTCCCTCGTTATACATGATGTCGAATTCCGCTTCAGTGAAGGGAGGGGCCACCTTATTCTTCACGATTTTCACCTTGGTCCGGGATCCAATCACCGTTCCATCAGTTGCTTTAATTTGACCAATTCGGCGGATATCCACGCGAACGGACGAGTAGAATTTGAGAGCACGACCACCAGGAGTGGTTTCAGGACTTCCAAACATCACGCCAATTTTTTCACGAATCTGGTTGGTGAAGATACAGCACGTCCGGGCTTTCGAAACCAAGGCAGTCAACTTCCGCATCGCCGCACTCATGAGACGGGCCTGGGTGCCCACCGTTGAGTCGCCAATTTCACCGGCAAGTTCCTGTTTGGTCACGAGCGCCGCGACGGAGTCGAGAACCACGACATCAATCGCATTGGAGCGCACAAGAGTTTCCATAATCTGGAGGGCTTCCTCACCGGACGACGGCTGGGAAACCAACAGGTTATCGAGATCAACTCCGAGAAGGCGCGCATACTGTGGATCAAGCGCGTGCTCGACATCGATGAAAGCAGCGAGTCCGCCCGAACGCTGGGCCTGTGCAATCACGGTCAGGGTGAGAGTCGTCTTACCGGATGATTCCGGACCGAAGACCTCGACCATCCGACCTCTGGGAAAACCGCCGACACCCAGAGCACGGTCGATCAGTAGGTTGCCGGTTGGAATGGATTCCACATCCATCCGGGTATCATCACCGAGCCGCATAATGGCCGATTCCCCGAAATCTTTTTGAATCTGGATAATGGCCAGATCCAGGTTTTTTTTGCGCGCGGCGGCGACTTTATCATCTCCAGCAGAGGATGCTGAAACAGGATCTTTGGTCTTCTTTTCGGACATGGCGTCAGTTTTAACGGTGTTGGAACTCATGACAATGTTTGGTGTCGGTAACTGGAAGAACACTAATCCTATGAACACCCTTTCCGCAAGATAAAAAGGTGTTCATCTGAATATTTTTTTGAACCCGGGGGAATTCCCCTTGCAGCGGGGTGACTCTCCCTGCTACCTTGCGAGCATGAAATTTCGGTTCGGAATCCTTGTGGGACTGATCTTGGGCACGGTCGGAACCATTGCGGGCTATTTCATCCTGCGGGACACCAAGTTGGGAGATGATGGCCTCACCGTGACCTTTACTGAAGCGGAGATCCAAGCTCGCCTCGGGGAAAAATTTCCAAAGTCGGAACGACTCCTTGATTTCATCCCCGTTGAAATCGGGGAACCCAGGGTCCGTTTTCTCGGTGAGTCCGAGCGTGTCGAATTAACGATGGATGTCGAGATTGCGGTCCCCTTGATCCGGACCTATAAGACGATGGGCGTCTTCACCACTTCCATTCGATATGAAGCGGAAGACCAAACGCTCCGACTTTCGGACATCACGGTCGAAGATGTAGAAGCAACCAACCTTCCGGAAAATTTCAAAGATCCCCTTAGAATGATGCTGACAGCGGTAGCCCGCAAGTATCTCAACGACCATCCGGTGCACAAACTGGAGCCCAGGGATTACAAAGGAGAAATGGTGAAAATGTTCTTCCGGAAGCTGAAGGTGAAGGAAGGCAAGTTGGAGGTGACGCTGGGACTATGATCCCTGTTGTTGACACCGCCCGACCGGCGGTTTAGTTCCCTCCCTCACATGGCGAAAGAAACCACCCTGATCCTTTTCAAGCCCGATGCCGTTCAGCAGAACCTCGTTGGCCAAGTCCTTGCCCGTTACGAAGCAGAAGGCTTCACGATCCGCGGAATCAAGATGATATCGCTTTCGGACGAGATCCTCGCCGAGCACTACTCACACATCGCGGAGATGCCCTTCTTCCCTTCCGTTCGCGGATTCATGCAGGAATCACCCGTCATTGCTCTCGCGCTTGCCGGCGACAATGTCATTAGTCGCGTCCGGGACCTTCTCGGGCCCACTGACTCGGTAGCAGCACCTGCAGGCACCATCCGCGGAGACCTCGGCGACAAGAGCGGTGACTCCAAGATGCGTAACGTTTGCCACGCCTCCGACAGCACCGAAGCTGCCGAAGCCGAGCTGAAGCGCTTCTTCAACGAAGGCGAAATCTGCGATCGCTAGCATCACCCTCGAGAAGCCTCTTCGCGTCTCCCGCCAACTTCCAAAGACCGCCGATTCCCGGCGGTTTTTTGTGTGTCCGGATGTGATTCAAGTCGGGCAAACAAGACCAAAAAAAATGGCTCTCCCGTCAGGGAAATGGCATGATAGATCTGTGATTTGAAAATCCTTACTCAGGCTTGGGAGCGTCTTTCTCGCCTTCCTTGGGCGCATCTTTGTTGATGATCTCTAGAAGAATTGCAGTCAGGTTAGTGGCATCCTTGGTGTAGGCAAGAATCGGAACCCCGGCACCGCTGGCACCGGAACGATCGAAAATAAAATCGAAGCCTTCGGTGTCTCCGTATTTTTGCACGATCTTCAGGAGCTCCATCCGGACCTCGCCAAAGTCGATCTTGGCCTTCTCCGTCAGCGCTGCCTGCTTACGCTGAATCCAGGCAGTCCGGTCAGCGTCAAGCCCTTGAACCTCCTGCTGTTTGCGATTGAGATCGTTGAAAAGCTCATTCTTTTTCTCGCGGCTCAGGGACGGGTCTTCGGCTTGCTTTTGAAGCTTTTTTGCTTCCTCAACGATTGCCTTGATCGCATCCACCCGTGTCGTGTTTTGCTCCTTGATCTGTTCTTCGTAGATTTTGAACGAGTCACGGGTTGCGGTGGTCTTGTAGAATTCAGCAACAAGTTGCTGCATGTTCACGGTAGCGATCTTGTCATCTTTTTCTTCCTGGGCGGAAGCAGAAGTCACGATCAATGAGCCCAAAGCCAGGGCGATGATTGATTTGGAGAGTTTCATAGGAGCAGAGTTTGGTTAGCAGGGGAAATTTACTCACCTTTAGCCGGAGCCTCGGGAGCATCTTTGTTTAGGAGTTTGAGAACATCCGCAGTGATGTCAACCCGGTTGCGGACATAGACGATGAAAGGGACTTGGGTCGTGGTGAGTCCTGATTCGTCAAAGACATAGTCGACCTCCGCGCCTTCGGCGTGCTTGTTGACCGCCGCAATGACCTCGGTGCGAATCTCATCCATGATTGCAACCATCTTCTGGCTCAAGGCACGTGAACTGCGCGAGAGATACTCATCGCGCTCTTTTTTAAGGACCTCAAGGGTATCCTGCCTGTCCTTGGCTTCGGCAGCAATGGACGTGCGCTTTTCCGGAGAGATCTGGGGATCACGATAATCAAGTCCGAGCTTACGAAGTTCCTCACCAACAGCGCTCATCGCAGAGGCCCGTTCCGCGTCCCCTTTCTGAATCGCGTCCCGGTTCACCTTGTCTTCCAGCTCGGCCGTCTTTGTCTTGTGGTAGTTATTGAGAAGGGTCGTCATGTCCACCATGGCCACCTTGAGTTCGGCGGAAGCATTGGAAATGGCGAGGCCGAAGGAGCACAAGAGAACGAAAAAGGTTCTGGAACTGCGGGAAAGGAGAGAGAATTTCATGTTGGATTGGGAGTTAAGCCGGGAGAGTGCGTCTCCCCGCAAAAGTTGTCATTGTCAGGAGAGTTGCTCCAGCTTCTTTTTGAGCTCTTGGACTTCCTTCACAAGTTTGGGAAGGCGGCAAACCAAGGCCATCTTTTTCTGTTCTGAAGCCATCGGACGAGCCGGAACGCCCATGTAAGCGCCGGGTTTCAGGAGGCTCTTCAAAACAGCCGTCTTGGCGGCGATCGCGACATGATCGCCAATCTCGAGATGACCACCGATCCCGCTCTGGGCAGCCACCGTGACGTAGTTTCCGATCCGGGTGCTCCCCGCGATTCCGACCTGGGCAACGATTAAGCAATGCTTACCGATCTCCACATTGTGGGCGATTTGGACAAGATTATCGATCTTGGTCCCCTCTCCAATAAAAGTTTTCCCGAAGCGGGCGCGATCGATCGTAGAATTGGCACCGACTTCCACATCGTTGGCAATTTCCACGATCCCGACCTGTGGTACCTTGCGATGACGGCCCTCAATCAGTTCAAAACCGTAACCGTCCGACCCGATCACGACTCCGGGTTGCAGGATGACCCGGTCACCAATCACGCAGAATTCCCGGATACTGACATTCGCGTAAAGAAGGCAATTCTCGCCAATCACCACCCCTTTTCCAACCACGCAGCCGGGCCCAATCGTGCTACCACGACCAATTTTCGCCCCGCTTTCGATGATCGCACCTGCGGCGACGCTCACTTCAGACGGATCGACCACCGCATCTTCGGCAATGAAGGCCGATGGCGAGATCCCGGCCTGAAAGGTCAGCGCTTCAGGCTGGAAATAGTCAATCAGCTTGGAAAACGCCAAGGAGGGATTTTCAACCTCAATCAAATGACACCCATCGACAGCGGGAAATCCCCCCGCAGGGACGAGAACAACTCCGGCAGAAGTCGTCGCAAGTTGGGGGCCGTATCTCGGATTCCCGAGAAAACTCACTTCATCTTCCTTGGCCGTGTTTAAGGAACCGATTCCGTTCAAAACGAGGTGATGCTCCTCACAGACTACGATCCCGATGAGATCGTGGAGTTGTTGCCAGCTAAGGGACACGGTGAAGGGGGAAACGGTAATGTGTTACTCAGCGTTTAGCTCCTTCAAGAGGGAGTCTGTCAGGTCCGTCGTCTCACGTGCATGCAGAACAAAGGGAATTCCCTGGCTGCTGTTTCCGGAGGCGTCAAAGATATAGTCGTAGTTTCCGCCCTTGGCCCGGTCGTTCACCGCACGCTTAATTTCCTCAAGAATACCACGCATCATCTTCTTCATCTTCTCGTTGAGGGATCCATTCCGGCGCTCAAGATGCTCGGTGCGCTCGCGCTCCTTGTGAATACCGTCCTGGGAAAGCTCTCTCGACTCATTCAAAAGCTCGGCTTTCTTCTTTTCGCCAATTTCCTTATTGGCGAGTTGCTCGCGGATCGCCTGCAATGTCGCGTCGATTGCACGGATATCAGTGAGCTTCACGTTGTTCTCTTTCTGAATCCGGGCACGCTCGATATTGATCTCACGTTGCACATCAGCGGTCTGCTTATACTCATTGAAAAGCCTCTCCATGCTCACGGTAGCAATTTTAAGTCTCTGGGCCATGGCAGTTCCCTGAAGGAGAAAAAGACCAGCGAATACAGCGAAGATTTGTCGTTTCATGTGAATGGATTTAAGTCGATTGTTGGGGGAAGTATGAGTGATGAGGGCCAGCCGTCAACCTTGTGATTCCGTTTCTTGGGAGTTCTGACCGCAAGTGCAAAAATCCGTGCAATGGAGGCCTAGCGGCGACCACCAGAATTTGAATCGTCCTTGTTCAGCTTGGTCCTCTCCTCTTGGGCAGAAGCAACACCCGCCTGCATCAACAATCCCGCGACGACAAAAAGAAATAGAAGTTGGAAAAATCTCATCGCTGATTGAGCGGCCGCGCCCAACACTCACTTGAATGATCGCCCGCCTCCCAGACGTCAACTCGGTAAGGAAATCTCTTCAGACTTCCCCCCGTCCCCTCGTCCTCGTTCCCACGATGGGAGCCCTGCATGAAGGACACCTTCAGCTCATCCGGGCCGCCCGCGAAAAAGTCGGCCCTAGGGGAACGGTCGCCGTTTCCATTTTCGTGAATCCCATCCAATTCGATCGCCTCGAGGATCTCAAAAATTACCCCCAACCGCTCGAAGAAGACCTCGCCCTCTGCGAAAAGGAAGGGGTCGACCTCGCCTTCATCCCGGAGGTTTCAAGTCTTTACGCCTCTGATCACTCCACCCTCGTCACCGAATCGCTCCTCACTAAGCACCTCTGCGGCGCCTCCCGCCCGGGTCACTTCGAGGGCGTCCTCACCATCGTCCTCAAGCTTTTTCACATCTTCCAACCGGACGTCGCCATCTTCGGGAACAAAGACTTCCAACAACTCGCCCTCATCCGGCGCATGGTGCGGGATCTCGATCTCCCCCTTGAAATCATGGGCCACCCCACCGTTCGCGAACTCGACGGTCTCGCCCTCTCTTCCCGCAACCGAAAGCTCACCGACGAACACCGCACCGACGCCCCCAGAATTCGACGGGCCCTCCTCGCGGCACGCGACCTTGCCGTGAACGGAGAGCAATCTCCTGCCGTCTACCTCGACGCCGCCCGCCGCCATCTCCTCAAGGAAACCCTCCCGGATTTTAAAATCGACTACCTCGAACTCGTCGACGCCGAAGCCCTCCAACCCGTCTCCAAAGTCACCTCCGCCGTCACTCTCGCCACCGCTTGCTTCTACGGTCCCGTTCGCCTCATCGACCACATTGGGATCACTCCGGGATAGGATCGCGGAAATGCCCTTGCTCCGATTGCTGGAAACATTACCTTTCAACCATGCGCTTGTTTTTGCTCGCCCTCACCTCCCTCGCCTTCGCTTCTTGTGCCAACCCCTCGACTGCGGAGAGACGCCCCGTCCCGCCCAAGGGATCCGATGAAACATCGATTCCTTGGAATGCCCCGAACCAAGGCGAAGGTGCCGGCATGCTCGGCGGCCTCTTGGAGGGGCGTTAATCACTTCCTCTCCCCACTTCTGTGACCGTTCTTCCAGAAGCCACTCCCGCCTACGAGCTTTGTAAGGATTGCGGAGAGCTTCTGGACGTCACCACCTTCGCCCCTTTCGAGGCCGCGATCTGCCCTCACTGCAAAGCGGAAACCCGCGTCAAACGCGAGTTCGGCGCCTACCAACTCAAGCGCCGGTATGCCATCGGCGGAATGAGCGTCATCTTCGTCGGCTGGGACACCCTCCTCAACCGCGAGGTCGCCATCAAGGTCCTCAACGAAGAATACTGCAACGACGAGAACCGCATCCTCGCCTTCGAAAATGAAGCCCGGCTCACCGCCCAGGTGAGCCACCCCAACCTTGTCGAAGTCTACGCCGTCGGCCGCGCCTACGGACGATTCTACCTCGTTATGGAACTCCTCGAAGGCCAGAGCTTCGAACGGACCATATCCAAACGTGGGGCCCTCCCCGAACAAGAAGTCCTCGCCATCGCCCTTCAGGTGGCCCTCGGACTCCAGGCTGCGAAGAAGGCCGGAATGATCCACCGCGATGTCAAACCGAGCAACATTCTCATTGACGATGAAGGCAACACCAAGCTCATCGACTTCGATCTCGCCCTCATCACCCAAGACGGCAGCGCCCAGGCCGAAGAAGTCTGGGCCACTCCCTACTACGTCCCGCCCGAAGCTCTTGAACGCGGGACCGAGGACTTCCGCAGCGACATCTACGCCTTCGGAGCCACTCTTTACCACGCCCTCGCCGGACGTCCTCCTTTTGAATCCACCTCCACCGCCAACAGCGTTCTTCGCCGCGCCAAGCAAACCATTCCACGATTGACCAACGTCGCTCCCTGGGTCGGCCAAGCCACGGGCGAAACCGTCGATCGTATGATGGCTTGCAAGCCGGAGCATCGCTGGAAAAGCTACGCCGACGTCATCGCCGCCCTCGAGAACGCCCACCGAAATCCCGGCACCGGAAAAATCGCCTCTGACAGCAGCGAAGGCCGCCTTCGCCGCCGCAATCGTGGTCGCACCAAATTCGCGATCCTCGCCATCCTTGCCGCGGCCGGAGCCTCCGTCGCCATTCTCATCAAGCCCTGGGAAAAGAAACCCGCACCCGTGGTCCACGCACCCGATCCCACACCCGTCGAAGAATCACAAAAATCCTTCAACCCCTCCAACGAAGGACAAGACGAAAGCGACCGCATTGGCAAAGCCTGGAAACAAGCCCGCAGTCTCGTTGCCAAAAAAGAATTTTCGAAAGCCGAAGAACGATTCACCGATCTCGCAAGCGACGAATCACTCCCTCAAAGGTCGCGCGCCTGGGCCCACCTCGAAGCCAGCGTCTCGGCCTACCTCGATGGACGCCCCGGGAAGGGTCGCGAGCATGCCGCCCACACCTTGCAAACGCTTAAGGATCTCAAGGAAAAGGATCCCACGGTAAAGGCCTTCCGTGATCTTGCTTCGACTCTCCGCCGCCTCCCCTTTCCACGCCCCGAGGAATTCCCGGAGACACCCAAGGACATTGTCGGGGCCATGGGCACCTTCGCCCTCAGCCTGAAACTTTGGGAGCAAGGGCAAGGGCCCTCTTCCCTTCCCGGTTTTGTTACGGTGCGGGACCTCTCCCTCTCCGATGAGTTTCACTGGTTCCAACGCTATCAGGAACTCGCCGATGACTACCTCGTCGATGGCGAAATCCTTCGTAACTTCGACGACCTCCCCGCACCCGAAAGCGAGGGCGACGCCAGCAGCCAAATCAACAACTTGGACGACGCCATCAAATCGCTCAAAACCAAGGGCCGCGCCCGCTTTAACATCCGCGCCCGGCAAGCCTACCTCTCCCGGATCCGCAAAGGATTCCGGGAACGCCCACTTGGTTCCTTCAATCTCTCGTGGGATGAAATGAGCGACAAACTTGTCGAATCCGGCAAGGCGGGTCGATTCAACGAACTCTTCGCCATGATCAACAACGCTCCCGAGGATGCTCCCGTCGACTCTCTCTGGGCCTGGAACTATCTCTACAATCAAGCGATCAGATTCATTGCCGACTTGAACAAGAAGAGCAGTTGGACCGCCAAGACGTCCGAAGGGCAAGTCCTCGTCCCCACCAGCGTCGCCGATGAAGGGCTCAACCTCTCCGATGGCTCTCTCATTCCCTGGGCCAAGATGGATCATCTTAGCCTCGTGACCGCTCAGACCGAAACCCGCGATCCCGAGCATCCGACAGGTTTGATTCACGCCATCTGCTACTCTTGGCTCGTCGGCCTCACCGATTTCGCCGAACAAGAAGCCGAGAAACTCGCCGCCGAAGACCCCGACTTCCTCAAGAATTGGAAAAAAGTCATCGTCGGCACTTCGCAGTAATCAAAAAAATCAGAAACTCAATGAAACACCATCACCAGTTGAAGCTTCAAAGGTTGAGTCAACACCCACTCAACCCATCTTAAGGGCACCTCGCGTCCTATCGCCAATCGTGTTTGGGATAACGCCCTGCCAAGTCCTTCTTCATCTGCGCAAACCCCCGTGCCCAAAAGCCCGGCAAATCACTCGTCACCTGCCAGGGTCGCTGATTGGGCGCTAAAATCTTCACCACCAAAGGATGCCCGTTCGCGATCACCGGCGTCTCCTCCACGCCATAGAGACGCTGCACCTTCTCCTCAATCCACGGCTCAGCCCCCGCCGCATACATCACCCGCGTGCTGATCCCGTTCTTCAAGGTAATCTTCTCCGGCGCGAACGATTCCAGCGCGTTCATCTGCGGCCCCGACAGCCACTCCTGCAAGATCGGCCACGGATCCCGATCCCTCACCTCCTTAAAGGTCACCGCCCCGGCACAGATCTGCCCAATCGCCATCTCGCGATCATCATCGTTGAAACCCGGAATCTCCAACTCCGGCATCGCCTGACTCAAAAAACACAAACGCGCAATCCAGCGCTCGACCTTGGCGTCCCACTTCTTCAATGGCAACTCCCCCGCAATCACCCGCTCCCCCAACAAGCACCCCGCCAAATCCGGATCGACCTCACCACCCCGCTTCTCCTCCAGCACCAACCCTCGAAAAGTCCGCTGCTTCACCGCGACGACCCGCCTGGCGATCTCATCAAAGACCACTCCGCCCGATTCCCGGATCTCCTCTTTCGCGATCCAGCCCTCCTCAATCGCGACACAGCGCGACAACTGCACCGAGCGCTCGCGCCCTTCCACCTCCATGATATCCGCCGCCAAAAAGAGGGCCGACTGTCGCACCGAGGACTTCGCGTGCAGTTTGCCACGACGCCCACCCACGACGTGACAGACCACGCTCCCAGCATCGCGTCGCACCGCAATCCTATCCCCAAAAGCCACCAACATGGCCTTCGCACATTCCTCTCCCCGCTGTCGGAAATCAGGTTCCTTAATACGCACTCCCCGCTTCTCCATCATCTTCACCAACTGCTGAAAACTCTGCCACGTCTCCCGAGATCCCCGCGCCAGAATCCCCTGACCCTCGCAATCTCTGGGCGAAAAGTTCATCCGCACCGCCGTCATCATCGCCAGCCATTCCGCCGCGAAGTCATTCTTCCACCCCGGTTCGTCGTCCAAGAAATCACTCCACTTCGCGCCCCGATCCCCCCGCTTAAAAACCCCCTCACCCTGCACCGCCGCCGCAATAAATAAAACCTCCCCCAGACACGCCCGCCCGTTCGCGATCAAGGCCGCCAAACGTGGATGCATCGGAAACTTCGCCATCTCCGCCCCCGCCTTGGTAAGCTTCCCGCTCCCATCCAGCGCCCCCAACCCCTTCAATAAATTCTCGGCATCTCTCCGCCGCGCCTCCTCCGGGGCGTCCAGCCAACGAAAGGCCCCGATCTCATTCACCCCCAGCCGCTTCAAAAACAAAACCGCCTCCGCCAAATCGACCCGACGAACCTCCGGCGTCTCAAATCCCGAGCGCCCCCGGTGATCACTTTCGCTCCACAACCTGACACACTTTCCCGGCCCCGTCCGACCGGCGCGCCCCGCCCGTTGCTCAGCCGATGCTCTCGAAATCTTGGCAATCCCCAACGAATCAAACCCGCGCGAAACATCGTAATTCGACTGCCTCGCCAAGCCCGAATCCACCACCACCTTCACCCCTTCGATCGTCACCGAAGTCTCCGCGACATTCGTCGAGAGAATGACCCGCTTCGAACCATCCGCCCGAATGGCCGCCTTCTGAGCCTCCGGACTCAGCGCCGAATACAGCGGCAGAATCTCCCACCCCTTCAGCCACGAAGCATTTTCCAACAAAGTCTGCGACTTGCGAATCTCATAGCTCCCCGGCAAAAAAACCAAAATGCGATCCCCGCCCAGCAACTCCCCCGCTTCCTCCCGCACCGCCGCCGCCACCCGGTCCCACACCTCCTCCTGACGAGTCGGCCCACGACGTGTCACCTGCCGCTCGCCGCGATGGACAATCTCGACCGGAAAGAGCCGCCCGCCCGCTTCCACCACTTCACACGGCTCAAGGTATTCCCGCAATCCTCCCACCTCCAGCGTCGCCGACATTACGACCACTCGGAGATCCGGCCGCACCGATTCCTGCAAATCCATCACCCGCGCCAACGAAAGATCCGACGACAAACGCCGCTCGTGAAACTCGTCAAAAATCACGGCACCGACCCCACCCAGCTCCGGATCATCCAACAACATCCGTTGTAAGACTCCGTCCGTCACAAAGAGAATCTCCGTCTCCGGCCCGAACTTGCTCTCGAAGCGAATGGCATAGCCCACGCCCTTCCCAACCCTCGTCCCCACCTGACCTGCCACAAAATCGGCCAAGAGCCGCGCCGCGATCCGACGGGGCTGCACCACAATCACCCGCCCCTCAACCTCGGCCCGCACCATCCCCGGAACGGTCGTCGACTTGCCCGACCCCGTCGGAGCCTTCAACAAAAGACGCCCTTGCGCCTCCCGCATCGCAGCCCGAATCTCTCCCTCAACCTCATGCACCGGTAACTTCACCCCGCAAGAAAATCACCCCTCATGAAAAACCGCACGATTCAATTCTCACAATCGCTTCCAAGAAGCACCCAACTGCCCGGGCGGTGGTTGGACTTGGGAATCCTGAATGAAGCGAAAATTCCTGAAATGTCCGGACACAAAGCTCCGTTTCATCCCTTGCTTACCGCAGTAAACCAACCTACACTTCAACCATGATCAATCCCATTCTCGCATTCGGACCTCTCGGCGGCCCCGAGATCGCCCTCATCTTTCTTGTCATGCTCCTTCTCTTCGGAGCCAAAAAACTTCCCGAGCTTGCCCGGGGCATCGGCAAAAGCGTCGGTGAATTCCGTAAGGCACGTGAGGAATTCGAAGACGAAATCCGCAAAGGTGGTGAGGATATTGATATCCAGGAAGCCAAGGGCAAGCAAGCCCGCAAGGACGGCGAAGATTCATGAGACCCCTCACCCAATTCTTTTTTAAGAACGCTCCGCAAGTCATTCTCGGAGCGTTTTTTCTGTGTTCTTCTTGCAAAGGGGACCCCGCTTCGAAGGCCCCTGACAAGCCAGAGCCAGCCGAAACCCCGGCGGAACAGGGGGTGAACATGCCAACGATCATCTGGGAAAACCCGGCTGAATCCGCACCGGCTGAACCCACAGAGGCACCCGCCGGAGACTCCACCTCGAAACAAGTCCGCTTCATGGCCTACAACCTGAAGAATTACCTCACGATGGATGTCTACCTCAAGGGTGGCGTCAAAGACTCCCGGCCCAAAGCGGACGAAGAAGTGGCCGCCCTCGTCGATATCATCATCAAGCAGAAGCCCCAAATCCTCGGCATTTGCGAAATCGGCACCAAGGAAGATCTCGCCGATCTCCAGTCCCGCCTCAAGGCCGCCGGACTCGACCTCCCCCACTCTCACCATACCGGTGGCATGGACCTCACCCGTCGCCTTGGCCTCCTTTCCGCACGGCCCATCGCCGCCACCAATTCACAGGACCACCTCTCCTTTAAGATCAATGACGAGGAGCTCCTCATGCAGCGTGGCATTCTCGACGTCACCATCGATCTCCCCAACGGTCCCACTCATTTCATCGGACTTCACCTAAAATCCAAGCGTCCTTCCAACAGCTTCGACGAAGCGGAAGTCCGCCTCAACGAAGCCCGCCTCGCGAAAGCTCATTGCGACGCCATCATCGAAAAAGATCCAGCAGCCCGCATCGTCCTCTACGGAGACATGAACGATACCCGCAAAACGCCCCCTCTCGCCATCATGATGGGTCGGAACAACTCAAACAACTCTCTCGAAGACGCCTTCGTCAAGGATTCCCGTGGCCACCTTTGGACCCACTACTGGAGCTACCAGCAGCAATACTCGCGCTTCGACTTCGTCCTCGTCTCCAAGACCATCAAACCCGAGATCGACTGGAAGAAGTCCTACATTGTCGACTCACCGAACTGGTTTGAAGCTTCCGACCACCGCCCGGTCATCGTGACCTTCGGAAAGTAATTTCGCGCAAGAATGCGCGGAGATGCGCTTGGCGCCGTCTGCCAGCCTCACGTGGCGAGGTCCGCTCGCGGTTTCTCTCAACGAGTCTGACGACAGCATCAACAGCCTCCCTGACTTCTGGGCACCCCTAATAATCGAGCTTCCTTGGTTGCGTTCATAAACGAGCTTGGTGGGTTGGGCTCTGGTAACCACAACCCAAGGAAGCGCTCATACATCCGCAGAAGAAGCCAGAACTGCTCCTTTTGATCAGGCTAGTCAGCCTCGGCCTCGGCCCTCATAATCCTATCATCACCATTGTCGTAGTCTGGAGCAATGCTGGCTCTAACACCCTCTTTCCTCATCGGCATCCTGATCGCCACTGGGACGGGAATCCCGTTTGCAATGCCAATCTACGCCGAGGCCCTAGCTACCGGGAAGGTTGATGTGCCGGGATTAGTCGAGGCCTCTGGAGCAGTTTGCAGTCGCTTGAATCCTACCGTCATCTGGACTCACAATGATAAGGGAGGATTGCCAGAGATCTTTGCCATTGATCAACAAGGACAATCGCTCGCGACCTACTCCCTCAATGAAGCCATTCACCTTGACTATGAGGACATCGCAATTGGCCCCGGACCACTTCCTGGCACCGATTATCTCTATGTCGGAGACATCGGAGATAAGAACAAAGCTGAACGAAGCCACATCGTAGTCTACCGCATCAAAGAGCCCGTCGTGTCCCGCAAGCAGGTCAACTCACCAGTCACCGGCACCCTGGAGGTCACTCCAATCAGGCTAAAATATCCCGATATGGCCAGAAACGCCGAGGGGCTGATGTCTGATCCTTTGACCGGAGACCTTTATGTCGTCACCAAGGAACGCGCGTCTTGTCGGATATATCGGGCCTCCAAAGAGTCAATCGATAGCAATCAGACTGTCACGATGTCCTTTAAGCTCGAGCTGGACTTCGATTTGGCAAGCGCCGCAGATATTTCAGCCGATGGGAGCCAAATCATCATCCGCAACGAGAATTCCGCCCAGATTTGGGAACGCAATTATTCCGAGAATGTCACTGAAGCACTCTCTCGTGGGGGGAATTCCTTCCCCATTCCTGTCGTGGGAACGCCGTCCGAAAAAAACGGGGAAGCAATCGCTCTCCACCCCAGTGGACGAGGATATTTTACGCTCAGTGACAGTCTGGCCACCCAACCACTCTACTACTTTGCAAGACAAGATCTTCCGCCGAGATCCACGACACTTTCTTCCAAGATCTTCTCGCACACACAAGGATCCAGATTACCCGTGACGATTACCATTCGGGCCGAGAGTCAGTCACCGATCCTTATTCTGGAGGAATCCTCCGACCTTCGCTTGTGGAACCAATCCGCAATCATTTCCACTGTTTCGGGAATTGGAGTCTGTTCGGTTAATGGAACCACTGCACAGAAATCACATTACTATCGGTTTCTTAATCCCTGATTCCTTAAAAGTAAAATCCACTTCCACGAAAAACCCCTTCTTCGCATCCGCCGAAACCTGAAACCCAAGCTTGAGAAAGGTGGCGATTTCACGGGAAAGGGCGAGTCCGAGACCCGAGTGTTCGCTATCGGCGAAGTGCGCTTCATCCTCAGTGTAGAAGGGCTCAAAGATTCGGTCCATATCGGGAACGTCCATTCCAAAGAGAGTATTAATGATGATCAGTTTCCCTCCTACATCATCCCCAATCAGCTCGATCCGGATCGTTGATTTTTCTTCAGCGTGTGACACTGCATTGTCGACGAGATTGCCCACGAGGATGCGGAGCAGCGACTGGTCGGACACTACCACTAGGTCGTCCCGGCCGAATAATTTTTCGACCTTTAACTCCCGTCCGGAGATCTTTCTCTCAAGACTACAGAGACGTTCATCGACCGTTTCATTCAAGTTGACCTCGACCATTTCGGCGGTCTCGGTCCCATTTTGAAGCCGCGAAAAGTGCAGAAGCCGATCCACCAGGGAGCGCATCCCGATGGCAATCTTGAGCGAAGTCCCGACCCGGCGGCGGTAGTCTTCGCCACTGCGGTCGAGGGCCAGCGTTTGCTCCAGCGTCGCCTGAATTCCCGCGAGGGGAGTCCGCAATTCATGCGCCGCATTGGCAGAAAAATCCCGCTCCCTCACCCTGACCCGCCCAATCCGATCAAGGAGATCGCGATACTTTTCAACAAGACCGGTCAACTCTTCAGGGAACTCATCAGGCGCGTTGATGAGTGCATGCGGATCATTGATGTCCACCTGCGCCAGATCTTGTTCTAGCTTCTTGAGCGGACGCAGCGAAGAGCGCACGAAATAGTAGCCGCCGAAGACACAAACGGAAATCGCCGCGATTAATCCGACCAACAAGGTGCGAAAGAGATGACTCAGAGTTCGCTCGATCGCTTTCGTTTCAAAGGCCATCACCACGATGTGGGGATGATCGAAGGCGCTAATCGTGGCATCCTTATTGTCATCATCATCGTTATCGTTATCATTATCATTATTAATCTTCGGATAGATCGTTATCCCGACGGCTCGCAATTTTTTCCCACTGCCCTCGAGGATGACATCTCGGGTAATCTCTTCTTCTAAGTCACCGAAGATTTTGGGCAGGTCCTCCCCATCCAAGGCGGGGGAACGCTTGGTGAAACCAGTCACCACATCCCATGTCTGGACATATTCCCGTTCAATCCGGAGGGCATCTTTTCCCAGATCTTCGAGCCACTCGTTCTCGACCCTATCACCGACAATCTCCACCTCCAGAATCATCAGGGAAAGTGAAGTATGGAGCTGCTCGTCCAACTGCGAATAAAGCGATCCCCGGACCCCCTGATAGATCACCACCGAGCCGATTAGGAAAATTACGGAGAGCAAAAGGCTTGTGCCGAAAGTGAGACGGCGGCGGATAGAGTAGCGCTTCATTTGCTCTGGTATTCGAGAAGATAGCCGACACCGCGGCGGGTTTGAATATAGCTGGCGAGCGGATTCCCGGCCCTCAGTTTTTTTCGCAGATAGCCGATGTAAACATCGACCGCATTGCTATTGGCATCGTCGTAATAATTGTAAACATGGTCCCAGATGTCCTGCCGGGTCACAACCTCGCCAGAGCGGAAGGCGAGGTATTCCAGGAGACCGAACTCTCGTGAAGTCAGGGAAATCTCCGCCTCGCTTCGATGTAGCCGCTTCTTCGCCAGATCAATGCTGAGATCACCCACCTCAACCAGCGCCGCTTTCTTTTCGTAAAGCTTCCTCATTTGCGCCCGGATCCGGGCTAAAAGCTCCTTCAGCGCGAATGGTTTCACGAGGTAGTCGTCCGCGCCCGCATCCAATCCTGCGATCCGGTCATCGACCGAGTCCCGCGCGCTCATGACGATCACGGGAACGCCTTTTCCCAGCTTCCGAAGCTCCATGAGAATTTGCACCCCGTTTACCTTGGGGAGCATCAGATCCAAAATAATGACGTCGTAGGTATGATTCAGGGCGAACCAGAGTCCCTCATCGCCGGTCCCAGTCGCATCCACCGCATACCCGACCTGCTCTAGGGATTCGCACACCGCTTCGCGCAAGAGGGAATAATCTTCGACAACAAGAATACGCATACCTTTAAAATATTTTCAAAAAAACTCTGGGTTGAGGCGGAACAAACATGACAATGGCATGAGTGTTCTCCAAAAAGAGAAATAGCGCACCGCCTTGACAGCGTGAGCTAGGAACACGAGGGGATAGTTACAATCTGGAAGATGATAAAATCGTGAGGGTCCTGAAAAAATAGTCAGCAAAAGGGTTCCACCTCATCTTGCTATCATCCGCGCCGGCCTATCGTTCCGTTGGATACGACATCCAACCAAACCCATCACTCAAATGAAAAAAGCCATTGTTACAACCGCCGCTCTCTTCCTCCCACTCCTCACGAGCCAGGCGGATGATGAAAAGAAAATTACAACTGCGGAACTTCCCGCAGCCGTCCTTGCCACCGTCGCAAAAGAAACCCCGAAAACTAAAATCTCGGCGGTAAGCATCGAAAAAGAAGATGGCAAGGTCCTCTACGAAGTCACTTTCGAGAAGGGCGACCATGAACATGAGATTAAACTCAATGCCGAAGGAAAAATCGTAGAGAGAGAAACAGTGATCGCATTGGACGAAGCTCCCGAAAAGGTTCGCACGGCAATCGTCGGAAAGCTCAAGGGCCACAAACTCGGGAAGATCGAAAAAGTGGTCATCGATGGCGTGACTACTTTCGAAGTCGAAGCCACCGAAGAGGGCGACGACGACGCTGAATTGCTCGAAATGGAGTTTTCCACCGACGGAACCCTCATCAGCAAGCATGAAGACGAAGACGAGGACGAAGACGAGGACGAGGACGAAGACGAGGACGAAGACAAGAAGAAATAGTTCTGCACTAAGTCCTCGCAAACCAAAAAAGCAGCAGCCTAAACGGGTCCGCTTCATTCCGAGGCGGACCCTTTCTTTTCCTAAAAACAATGACTCAAACCCATCATGACGACGACTCCTGGAAAACGATCCCCGTTCCCTCCAACGTCGAACTCCAAGGCTACGGCACCCCCATTTACTCCAACCAAACCTACCCCTTCAAAAAGGACCCGCCCTTCGTGATGGGCGAACCTCCGCAGTTCTACCCCAATTTCAGCGAACGCAATCCCGTCTCCTCCTACCGCCGCACCTTCACCATCCCCGCCGACTGGCAAGACCGCCAAACCACCCTCACCTTCAACGGTGTCTCCTCCGGTGCTCTCGATAAAGATCAAAACCACACCCAGACTTTGAACCTCGGAATCATCAAAGATGTCATTCCGTGGACTGCTGGAAACCCTCAACTCTATTCGCTAAGTGTCAGCATCGAGGAAGGGGACAATTCTCCAATCGCCACGTATAGTTTCAAAATCGGCTTCAAAACCTCCGAAATCAAAGACGACCTCATCATCGTCGATAGCGATGACCACACTCTCGTCTTCGATAAAAAACCGGCCAACTCACCTCACATGAAGTGGACGGTCGCAAACTCCTAGCCTCCCCTCTCCACCTCAACATCGACCACAAACAAGTGGGCATCGGCGGCACTAACTCCTGGGGCACCCGCCCCCTCCCCAAATACGAAATCTCGGCGAAAGGCACCTACTCATGGCCCTTTTCCCTAGAAGGCCGGTAGAAAACCATCCTCAAAGCAACTCGTATCAACACGCCCTAAAGATCGAAAAAGTCTTTTTTGAATTGGATCTTCCGATAATGGCAGGCATCCTTTTAAAAACATTTTTCCTGATCTTTTTTGATGCCTCATTCCGTAGCAATAAATCCCCTTCATCTCCCGGAGCTGGATCCCGCCTTTTTACCAACCTCGCTCTGGAACCGCCGCTTCATGGCATCAAGCGAACAGTTCGGCGCCAGCCCGGTTCGTATCGCCTTGATGCGCCCTGATGGCACCGGCAGCATTCACGAGGATCGTATTCTCAGCCCATTGGCTCCCGACTCCTCTGCCCTGAACTCCAAGCATCTGGAGCGCACCCTTAAGTTCCTCCTCTGGAGCCGCGGTGGCAACAAGGTCATCATCGAAGGAGCTTCAAACTTTATCGCTGAACTCAGCGAGATCTACTCCCCCACCGGAGCCCGGGCCTTCGATGCCACCTTTGTTAAACGGGTCTTCAAGGAAGAACTCGTCGTCGAAGACTCCGCTCACTCCTCCTTTCCAACCCCTCTCCCATCGCAACCCTTTGGAGAAGCTGCCACCGCCATCCGCGGGAACCGCATCGGCTTTGACCTCGGTGGATCCGATCGTAAATGCGCCGCCCTCATCAACGGCAAAGTCGTCTTCTCGGAAGAAATCACCTGGGATCCTTACTTCCAAGAAGATCCCTCCTACCACTACGACGGAATCATGGACAGCCTCCGCCGCGCCGCCGCACATCTCCCCTCCGTCGATGCCATCGGAGGGTCTGCGGCCGGGGTTTACGTCGACAACAAAGTACGTGCCGCCTCTCTCTTCCGGGGCGTGCCCGATTTCCTCTTCGAGAGCCGAGTCGAAAATATCTTCCTCGATATCGCACAGGAGTGGAACGATGTCCCCATCCGCGTGGTCAACGACGGTGACGTCACCGCCCTCGCCGGGGCGATGTCGCTGAAGTCTGGCAACGTCCTCGGCCTCGCGATGGGAACGAGCGCCGCCGCCGGATATGTCGACTCCGAAAGTAAGATCACGCCATGGCTTTCCGAGCTCGCCTTTGTCCCCATCGATTATCGCGAGAATGGCCCCGATGACGAATGGTCCGGCGACCAGGGATGTGCCGTGCAATACTTCAGTCAGCAGGCTGTCTCGCGCCTCATTCCCGCTTCCGGCCTTAAGCTCGACTCTTCACTCAGCAAGGCCGAAGAACTGGTCGAAGTCCAAAAGGCGATGCAGGAGGGCGACGACCGCGCCGCCGCCATCTACCGCTCCATCGGCATCTACCTCGGCTACGCCATTCCTCAATTCACCCGCTTCTTCGACGTCAGACACCTTCTCCTGCTTGGCAGAGTCATGAGCGGACAGGGGGGTGAAATCATTATCGCAGAGGCTCAAAAGGTTCTCCGCGACGAGTTCCCCGAAATCGCGTCCAGGGTCTCCATCAGCACCCCCGATGAAAAAATGAAGCGCCACGGCCAAGCGATCGCGGCCGCGAGCCTCCCCCATTTACGCACTCCGGTGAAGGCGCAGACCCAGGACTAATTCTTCCCTTTGACCAATTCCACGCCCGCTTTCTGGACACCCAAAATCCCGGAGTTGAGATGGATCACCCGCTTGAATCCCAACTCTTTCCAGACTGGAAGTGATGCGGTGCTGCGACCACCACTCCGGCAATGCATCAGGTAGGTCTTTTCCTTGTCCAACTTGGCGAGCTCAGCCTTAAAACTGTCGGCACTAAAGTTGATATTCTTGGCCTTCGCCAAATGCCCGGCCGCGAATTCCTCGGGCGTCCTGATATCAACAATCACGATCTTTGGATCTGCCTTTAGGACCGCCAGGACTTTCTCAGCCTCGACATTCACAACTGCCGTTCCCTCTTCCTTTGCCACCGCAGGCTCAGAAGCAAGCAAGTTGGGCACAACGGCTGAGAAGGCCAAAAAAGCGGTCGAAACGATCATCGGAATTTTCATGCCCAAAACTAGGAGCGATTCCCCAAAATTTCAAGGAAGATTCCTTTGATTCCGAGGCCATACTTTCCCGTGGAGTTTTCAGCGCAGGGGGACATCCCCCCTTTCGCAGCCTCCTTCATTGACCACCGCCCCCAATCGTTCGCGCTTTTGATCCAACCCTGAAAATCGCCCCAGATGAATCCAGGCCTCCTCCAGACCATCGGTTCCGGGCGGAAGATGGATAAAGTCCGTCGGAGCTCTCTCCAGCTATTCTTTGGGAGTGGCTTGCACGAGTGAAGCGGCTTGGTTTTGCACGTTCTGTTTCACAAAACCTTGGGTGATGATGTTGTCGAGATCGGTTTTCTTAGGATCGAGATCGAGGGTGATTCCGAGAGGAATTGTTGCGCTTTCGCAGCGCCTGCTCCGAGCTTGGGCAAAAATTAAGGGCTTACGATTTCTCGTAAGCCCTTGAAAAAATTGGAGCGGGTGAAGAGATTCGAACTCTCGACATCGACCTTGGCAAGGTCGCGCTCTACCACTGAGCTACACCCGCATCGCCTTGGATTCCTAGGAATCCCGCGTGCGGGGGACTCTTTGCCATTGCCGGAGACGGGCCGCAAGATTTTTTCGCCTGATTTTTGGTTTTTTTGAAGTGCTCTGAACTTTGGCCATCTTAAGAGATCAGTCGGGGGAAATCGCGGTTCTGAATGTTCATGGTTTTCAAAGTTTTACGATAACTGGACCATCATCGCTCCTCTTCAGGCCCTTTTTCCACCTCGTGGGTCCGAGATTTAAAATCTCCCCCTCCCCCGGCCAGATTTTCCCGTGAGAACCGAGATTTTTGCTTTCGCCACACCTTTTTCTTTTGAATCTTTGCGCCAGCGACCAAGGTCGAAGTTATGCGTTGCATCCAGTGCGGTCACCAACAGGACAAAGTTGTCGATTCTCGATCTACCAAAGATGGCACGACGATTCGGCGGCGGCGCGAGTGCTTGAATTGCGGATCCCGCTTCACAACCTACGAGCAGGTGGAGCGGACCGAACTCCGGGTCATCAAGCGCGACGGCAGCCGGGAAGCCGTGAATCGCGAGAAACTCTTCCGCGGCCTCGTGAAGGCTTGCGAAAAACGAAAAGTCTCGATGGATCGAATCGGACGCGCGGTCGACGAAATCCTCAGTGAACTCCACAAGGATCACCACCATGAGGTTCCTTCCGCGAGCATTGGTGCCAAGGTCATGGACAAGCTCCATGACATCGATCCCGTGGCCTACGTCCGCTACGTTTCGGTTTACCGACAGTTCGATGACGTCGGTGAGTTCATCCGGGAAATTCAAGCATTGGAGAATCGATCGCGGCAAGACGCGATGCAGCGCAAGTTGTTCAAGTAAGCAGGAATGATCCGTCTCTCAGAAAATCTCCCCGTCCTCTAATATTCGCCATGACCCTCTTTGAAAAAATCATCGCCCGTGAGATTCCCGCAGACCTCGTTTATGAAGACGATCTTTGCCTCTGCTTTCGCGACATCGCTCCGCAGGCCCCGGTGCACCTTCTCCTCATTCCCAAGAAGCCCCTCGTCCGCATCGCGGAATCCGAAGCCGAGGATCAGGAGCTTCTCGGGCATCTCCTTCTGCGGGTCGGCGACATCGCCCGCCAAGAGGGCTACGCCGAAGACGGCTTCCGGGTGATCATCAACAACGGCAAACACGGAGGCGAGGCTGTCCCCCACCTTCACCTTCACCTCCTGGCAGGACGCCAGCTGCAGTGGCCTCCGGGTTAGGGCGTTTATCGCTGTTGGGCGCGGGCGGTCGGGAGAAAATCGCGAAGTTTCTGAATCCGGGTTACGCTGACCGGGTGCGTGCTCAGGAACTCAGGCGTGCCGGATTGACTTTGCGCTCCCATCCGCTCCCAAAGCGTAATCGCTTCGGCAGGATCATACCCAGCACGCGCCATGAAGATGGTGCCGACGCGATCAGCTTCCAGTTCCTGGGCCCGCGAAAAGGAAAGACCGAAGGCAATCTGACCTCCTTGTTGGGCAAGCTTGCCAAGCTGCTCCCCGCTTTCCGATCCCCCAAACAAGGCTCCGACAATCGCGCCACCGACTGCAATCGTTTGATTATTTTGAATCCGTAACTGGGCGTGATTGGAAGTGACATGGGCCATTTCATGGGCGAGAGCTGCAGCGAACTGCCCATCGGTGACCGCAATCTGGAGAAGACCGGTATTGATCCCGACTTTCCCGCCGGGAAGAGCAAAGGCATTGGCCGAGGAATCCTCGAAGACCTCAAACTCCCAACGCGAACCCGACAGACTGATGACGGGGCTCAATCGGTTGGCGACACGGAGAACACGGTTCCGGGCGAGAGCATTACGAGAAATCGGAGTCTTTCTCTTATACTCCGCAAAGGCCACCTCCCCTTGATAGATCAGATTACCAGAAGCGGGCCGGATAGCCACCTCGCCTGTTCCACTGTTGTAGGCCGCCGGAGCAGCGCAACCTAAAGCGATGGCGGGTAAAAGAAGGGCGAGACGTTTTCCTTTCAAGAGATTTCGGAGCTTCATGGCTCAACTTTTTGCCAAAATAAGTGCGTCTTGTCAAATCACTGACTTCCCCAAGCAAAAGATTGTCCTCTCCCAATCTCTAGCACACACTTTCCCCAGCTTTGAACCTCCCGAATTCCATCACCTGCGCCCGCCTTGTTCTTACGGTGATTTTCGTGATGGGGGCCACCTGGGGAGGAACTGCCGGACTGATCGTGGCTCTTGTCGCCTTCGTCCTTGCAACCATCTCTGATTGGCTCGACGGATATCTCGCCCGCAAGCTGAATTTGGTCACCTCACTCGGTAAACTGCTCGACCCTTTGGCAGACAAGATCCTCGTGGCTTCCGCTTTCATTTTCTTCACCCGTAAAGGACTCTGCCCCGTTTGGGTCACCGCTGTGATCATTGGCCGTGAATTCCTCGTCACCGGTCTTCGCCAAATCGCGATCGAAAAAGGCCAAATCATCGCCGCCGATAATCTCGGCAAGTGGAAGACCACCTTCCAACTGACCTTTGGGATTGTCTGCCTCATCTGGCTCATTCTCTCCCCCACCGGCCCGCATCCCGAGATCGGGAAATTCTTCGAGAACCTTACCAACCCTAACAACTGGCTTTTCAGGATCTCGCTATGGGGAGCGTTTGGGCTGACTCTTTTGTCCGGTCTGAATTACCTCGTGAAATCGCGGAGCCTGTTTCGTGAATAATGCTGCTCACCCACGCCCACATCATCTCGCCCGGACTTGAGATCACGAACGGATTTGTTCAAATCACCGAGGGCTTGATCGAGACCGTAGGTGAAATGTCAGAAGCACCTGGGGATGGCATCAATTTGGAAGGTCAGATGCTCATGCCGGGCTTCATCGACATTCATTCGCACGGCGCCGATGGACACGATGTCTGCGATGCTTCAGCCGAAGGCCTGGAGCACATCGCCCGCACCAAACTCAAGGAAGGGGTCACGACCTGGTTGCCGACCACCCTCACCCAGCCCGCTGATAAGCTCAAAGAAATCGTCAGAACAATCTCAACCTGGGCCCCCTCGGCCCCACTCCACGTTCCCGGGATGCACCTCGAGGGCCCTTTCATCAACCGCGAGCAAGCCGGGGCACAAAACCCGGACTTCGTTCGTCACCCTGATCCGGCCGAGCTTCGCGAACTCCATCAGATTTTTCCGGCCTTGATTCTCTCGCTCGCCCCCGAGCTTCCCGGCGCAATGGACCTCATCCGCGAGGCCCGGAGCATGAACATCGTTCCCTCGGCGGCCCATACCAAGGCCAACTATGCCACCATTATGGATGCCGTCGGTTATGGACTGGGTCACCTGACGCACTTTGGAAACGCCATGACCGGACTCCATCACCGCGAGATCGGCGTGGTGGGAGCAGGCCTTTTGGAGGATGTCCTCAAACTCGAACTGATTGCCGACGGAATTCATCTCGCACCAGAAATGTTAGCGCTGATCTTCAAAAAGGTTCTTCGCGAAAATATCTTCCTCATCACCGATTCCGTCTCGTCTTCCTGGCGACCGGATGGTGAGAACGATATCGGAGGTCTGCCTGTCATTATCAAAGACGGCATCGCCCGCCTCAAGAGCAACGGCGCACTCGCGGGCTCCACCTTGCGCTATCCAAAGGGCCTTCAACTCATCCATGAAATCACCGGTGAGCCGCTTCAGGATCTCATAGAGACAACGTCTTGGAACCAAGCCCGTGCCTTGCACCTTCCTCGACTTGGCAAGATCGAAAAAGGCTTCGTCGCCAACCTCACCGTGCTTAACGACAACTTCGAAGTCCTTCGCACCATCGTAGGCGGGTAAGCTACCCCACCTCTTTGTGGTCAGCAACGTAGTCGCTGAGAGCCTTCCCGCGTCTTGATCATCGCGGGGATTTCGTTTCCGAAGAATGTGAGATGAACCAAATGAACCCCCGTTTCGGGATCCTTACTTCGGGTCATTAGCGACAGGCTGGATCGATCAAGAAAAAAACCGGCCAAGCAAAATCGCCGGGCCGGTTTTGGAGAATTTCTTAGACGTCCCTTTAGTCGATTTCTTCAGGATCCGTGATTCCGGGAATCTCGGGCGGAGGCGCGACGTCAGGAACCGCAGGAACCGCAGGGACCGGGGGAACAACAGGAACCGTCGGCAGATCTGGAACCGGGGGCACTGGTGTCGGAAGTGGGGGCACTTCGGGAATCGGTAGCGGGAGCACTTCGGGAACCGGTAGCGGGGTGCCCGGGATCACAGGCGGCGGAGCAATTCCCTCGCCGGAAATGACACCCGGCTCGACTGGCGGAGGAACGCTCCCAAGATCAGGATGGGGGACTTCGGGGTCAGTGGTCGGGACCTCGTTCGCAGTAAGCCTCTCGGCGATCATGATCTCGGGCACGAAGCCAATGGCACCGGAATCTAGCTCCACACAGACATACGTCCCCTTGTTGGAAACAACTTTCATAGGCGTTCCCGAAGGGAGAACTTGATCGGCCCGGGCATTGCCGCTCGGGATGGTCGCGAAGAAGGTCGCGTTATCCATCGAAGTCTCCACCCACTGGCCAGGTGAATAACTTGGCGAGGTCGAAGCCACGACGAGTGAACGACTGGAACTAGAGCCTGGGGAGCTCAAAGGATCAAAATCAGAACTACCACTCAGCGGCTGGTTCAAGTTCTTGAACGTTCCGCAGGAAACCAGTGCAAGAGACAAGCCGCCCAAGGTAAAAAGGGATGGGACTTTCATAACACGACAATTCAGCCACAGACTTCCTCTACGGTCAATGGGATTCACTTGAACAGTTGGATCTTTCGCTTTCATTAAATGATTCATTTTGTAATTCTAAATAGGTGCGTTCCCTTCGATCTCTTCTCGTCACCGGCGGTGCCGGCTTTATTGGCTCGGCACTCGTGAGAAAATTGCTCGAAAGGGATGACTTGGATCATCTCACCGTTCTCGACAAATTTACCTACGCTGGGAACCGCACGAATCTTAGCGGCCCAGATCAAGATCCCCGCTTTCAATTGGTCGAAGGTGATATCCTCAACAGGGATCTGGTTCAACGAATCCTCTCCGAACACCACTACACCGGCGTGATGAATCTCGCCGCCGAAACCCACGTTGATCGCTCAATTGCGCGGGCCGATGATTTCATCGTCACCAACGTGGCCGGAGTTTCCAACCTTCTGGATGCCTGCCGGGCTGCCCATGTTCCCCTGCTGCAATGTTCAACCGACGAAGTCTATGGCTCAACTCCCTTCCCCCAGCAATACGATGAATTCACCCGGCTGAATCCCTCCTCTCCCTATTCAGCCAGCAAGGCGAGCGCCGACCTGCTGGTTCGCGCCGCCTATACCACCTACGGTCAGGATGTCGTCATCGCCCGCTGCACCAATAACTATGGCCCAAGACAACATCGCGAAAAATTGATCCCCACCCTGATTTACCACGCCTTGCGCGATGAAGCGCTTCCGATCTACGGATCAGGTCGACAGATTCGAGACTGGATCCATGTCGACGACTGCGCACTGGGCCTGATCGCGACCTTCGAAAAAGGATCGTCGAGCCGCATCTTCAATCTCGGGGCAAAATGTGAACGCACGAACCTCGGGATCGCGCGGACGATCTTGAGCCAGCTTCAGAAGCCCGAGTCCCTCATCACTCATGTCGCGGATCGGCCGGGCCACGACATTCGTTACGCTCTGAACGTGCGCAATGCTCTCATCGCCCTGCAATGGCGGGCACGCATCCCCTTTCGCTCCGGTTTCGAAGCAACCGTGCGGGAACTGGCAGCCGAGCTTCGGCCGAGCGAGTCGCGCTAACCCACTCCGAGAGTCTCGCCGAGTTCGTCCTCCACGAAGTTGATCTCGCGGGTGTGGAGTCCGTGATCACGAATCCCTTGAAGCGTCCGCTGGGAACCACGGCGGGTTCCCGGTCCACTCACCTTGTTCACCATCGTCTCAATCAACATCGGCGTGAGAGCCGCAAGTCCAAGGCAGGCCAGAGAGAGGCCAACCGGACGGCGGGCTTCAGCGCTGAGCGCATCCGAGATCAAGACACCGACCGCTACACCAAGCACCGCTGGCGCAAACGCTGCCGCAGTGTCAATCCAGTCACGCTCTTCATATCGATCCCCGTTCATGAAAGCAGGCTACCCCAGAGGCCCTCTAGACCCAATTTAAAAAATGGAGATTCCGCAGTTTTGACAAGAGAGCCGCAGCCCGATTGAATGATGCCAGATGAGCAACTACTACGCCCTGATTCTTGCCGGCGGCAGCGGCACCCGCTTCTGGCCCCTGAGCCGAAATGCCAAGCCCAAGCAACTTCTCAATCTTTTCGACGAAACCACCCTCTTGGATCAAACGATTTCACGCCTCGAAGGGCTCATCCCTCTAGAAAACATCATCATTGTCACCAACGCCCTGCAAGAAGAGGAAATCCGCAAGGTCGCTCACATGCTCCCGCCCGAAAACATCTTCGCCGAACCCGCAAAACGTGACACCGCCCCTGCCGTTGCACTCGGGATTGGCCTCGTCGCCGCGCGTAATCCCAACGCGACCATGGCCGTCCTTCCCTCAGACCAACTGATCAACGATACCGAATCATTCCGCTCCGTTCTCGGAGACACTCTCAATACCGCTTCGCAAACCGACGCTCTCGTCACCATCGGGATCAAGCCCACCTGGCCCTGCCCATCCTATGGATACATCGAACGGGGCTCCCCAGCCCAACTCGATTTCAAAACAGAACACGAAACCTTCGAGGTGATCCGCTTCCGTGAAAAACCCAGCCCGGAGGTTGCCGAAGAATTCCTTCGCCAAGGCGGATTTTCTTGGAATGCCGGGATGTTTGTCTGGTCGCTCGAAACGGTCACCACCCAACTCGGCCAACACGCCCCCGAACTCACCGCATTCATCGATGATCTCAAAAAATCGACTGACATTTCGGCCACCGTCGCGGAAAAATTCCCCAAACTCACTCCCATTTCCATCGACTACGCTCTCCTAGAAAAGGCACCCCGCGTCCTCAACATCGAAGCCACCTTCGACTGGGACGACGTCGGGTCGTGGATCTCGGTCGCCAAATACCTCACTCCACAAGGTGACGGCAACCAGACCAATACCGAAATCACGGAGATCGATTCCCAAAACAACATTATCTTCAATGCCCGCAAGAACTCCCGTATCGCCCTGCTCGGAGTCGATGACCTCATCGTCGTGCAAACCGAAGATGCCCTCCTCGTCGCCAACCGCCATCAAGCCGACGAGATCAAAAAACTCAGTGACCTGCTCCCTGAAAATCTGCTATAGTGTGGCCATGTTGAAAGAGCGAATCATTGAATTTGTCGAAACCCTGTCTCCCGAGGACAAGGCCGAGCTCTCCACCTACCTCCGTGAACAAGACCAAAAAGCCTACGACGAAGAAGGCCTCGAAATCGCTCGCCTCCGCAGTGAAGAAGTAAAAAGCGGCAAGGTCAAAATGCTGACCTCAGACGAGTTCTGGGAAAAATTCAATCTTCACCGCGCTAACCGTCTTGAAGTGTAAATTCCACCCTCAAGCACTCTCTGAATTTCAACGAGCATCTGACCACTACCACGAAATCTCCGAACCTCTAGAAGCCCAATTCATCAAGGAATTTCAGGAGATTGAAAAGAGCCTAGCGAATCACCCCCTCTATGGCCATCCGACCGAAACGTCTCGACGTCGCCTAAACTTCAAAAAATTTCCCTATCACCTCATCTACGAGGTCTTCCCGGACCACCTCGGCATCTTCGTGCTCAGGCACAACCATCAGGACTCCCTAGATGAGCACAAACGAATCTGGTAACCACCCCATCCTCGCCATCGACCACGGAGACGCCCGCATCGGCATCGCCGCCACCGATGAATTCGCCATCGGCACCCACCCCGTCGAAACCATCGATCGCCGAAAAACCGACGCCATCCCCCGCATCCTCGAAATCATCGCCGAGCGCAAAATCCAAAGCGTCATCCTCGGTCTCCCCCTCCGCATGGATGGCTCGGAAGGAACGAGTTCCAAAAAGGTCCGCCGCTTCGGCAAGGAACTCAAAAAACACCTCAAAGGCCTTCCTTTCACCTTGGTCGACGAACGATTCACCACGATGACGGCCATAGAAAAACTCCGTGAAGCCGGCAAAAACGCCAAAAAGCAAAAGGCCATCATCGACCAAGCGGCCGCCCTCGAAATTCTCAAAGACCACCTCGGCTGGTAGACCGTAGGTCAGAGTCCATCCCGACACGATGGGAAAATTCACTGCTTTCTTGGTGAGCTACTCATGCTCCAATTTTTGAAAAACTTGGCCATCACGCTCTTGGAAATCGTCAAAGGAAGCTGCCCACTACTGGACACTGGATTGCCATTTTCGGGATTTCTCGCAATCATTTCAACCATATTTTCGGACGCTTTGTGAATTGTCTGGGAATATTAACGCTAGTGGCTTTTTTGGCCGTTGCGAGGGCGGCCGGGGTCAGCTCGGTAGCTCGCTCGATCATCGCCGGAGCCCGCAGGGCCTCGATGACTTCCCTTTAAATCTAACATCCGCCCTATTCTTTATTTGGCGCTCTCGGGAGTTGCTTCGCCCATTCATCGGCTTCAACTGTCGCTCCTGCCATCCGGAGTGACTCAACCGCAACCGTCAGACAAAATTCCCGCTGCACCGGGTCTTGCATCTCGTCAATATATGAGATCGTTTTCCCAGGGTGGCTTTCCATCAATTCCTTGACGGTATATTTCAGTAAAGATCCCCGCTCCGCTTCCTCTTGAATGCCCAAAACTGTGGTAATTGCGTCCATGTCACCTGACCGGGCCATACCCCACAAAAGAGATTTCCTGTCGGCATCCGGGATGGCTGATATCACGTCACCTCCGATTGGCCCCGATGCCTTTTCAGCACCCACCGCAGCCAGGTAATTTGAGAACGACATCACAAAATCAGAACGATTCAAGATCTCGTAAAGGCTGATTTTCTT
>Ga0209702_10002191_pt1 | contig 35023 bp, 35 predicted proteins | sample FRY01_FD_187210 | JGI IMG/M metagenome (GOLD analysis project Ga0209702, IMG submission 187210) | Freshwater microbial communities from Lake Fryxell liftoff mats and glacier meltwater in Antarctica - FRY-01 (SPAdes) (version 2) | ecosystem: Environmental > Aquatic > Freshwater > Ice > Glacier...
TATCACTAAATAGTTACCCAAGATCTTGATCACCACATTCGCCTATAAATAATATATTTACGTCTTCATTCATATCGTCGTAATAACCATGATTGTCCAATTCGCTTTTTGTATTAACTTTTGTCTCTTCCTTTAAAAGAGCATCCCTCCTAGCTGAAGGAAGTAATTTCACATTATCTCCAAGCGCTTTACAGAGCAAGTTTACTTGCGCTATGCCACTATTAATAAGGCTGTTAAAAGATTGATCGCTACTTTCCATACAAGCTTTAGTAACGCATTCCTTTGCATTATCTCCAAGCGTGCTAAATATTAAAGCTACTTTACCTTCGCTCATACCGGCAATGAGAGGGATTAAAAATTCATTACAAACTTTAGCAACTAATTCCTTTGCATTATTTCCAAGTGTTTTAAGGACGTATTTTATTACATTCTCACCCCGAATAGTAAGAAAATTGCTAAACGCTTCTTTATTATTACAAGCAGTAATAAGAGAATCCTTCCCATAAAGATTTGGTTTTTCAATAATTAATCGAATGAAATTTTCTATCACTTTATCCATACACTTATCGGCCTTCAAAGCTTTCACAAGGAGTTCAGCAGTATTATCTTTAAGTGCGTTTATTATTAATGCCCGCATTTCTGCCCCACCAACATTACAAAATGTAGCAAAATATTCATCCTCATTTAAAATGTTAGCTATTTCATTTTTTGAGTGTTTCAAGATTAATTTCATCCTCTCTATGTCATTATCCTTGATACATTTAATAAAATCTCTTTTATTAAAATCAAGCGCGTCACTGATTACCTTAATCAGCTCTTCGATACCCTTATCCTTAATTTCAATCAATACTTCTGGTTCTTTAACAACCATTTTATCTAATTTATTATTCAATATTTCTTTTATTTCTTCTGCGAGCTCTGTTGATTGACTCTTCATAAATTTTACCATAATATAACAATTAATTAACTAAAGTATAATACGATTTCCTATAACAAAGATAGTATATATGAGGTTATATACTGTTATAAAAATTTAACAACTTAAATATTTTAAAAACCTTAAATTAATTTACGTATAGCTTAAGAAAGAATATAGAGATATTAAAATACCCTAAATCCTTTTTTTAATTGACTTTAATCGATAAGAACTCTAGAAATGTTCAAGTGTTTCTATTTAGAAAGAACTGATTTTCATTTAAGTTGATGTTACTTGACAAATTCAAGAATTTTTTTCTTGTAATTAAAGAAATTATTTGGCCAATAAAAAAAGAAGAACTAAAGCTTTTTTTGCCAATGGCGCTTATGATGTTGTGTATACTCTTTAATTTCGGGTCATTAAGGTCAATAAAAGATGGTCTAATAATTCCCTCAATAGGGGCTGAAGTCATTAGCTTCTTAAAGCTTTGGCTTGTGCTTCCATCTTCAGTAATATTTACAATTCTTTACGTAAAACTTAGTAACAAATTCAACTTTGAGCATATTTTTTACATTATTGTTACATGTTTTTTAGTTTTCTTTTTGTTATTTGCTTTTATAATCTATCCACACCCTGATTTATATCATCCAAGTACCGACACTATTAAGTCATTATCATTACAACATCCGAACTTTCAATGGTTTATAAAAATTGCTGGAAATTGGAGCTATGCTTTAATGTATGTTTTTTCAGAATTATGGAGTGTGGTGGTAATAAATCTAATGTTTTGGCAATTTGCCAACCATATTTTTAGTATAGAGAATGCTAAACGTTTATATCCAATTCTTGGAATGATAGGTAATTTAGGCCTTATTATAGCTGGAAATATTTTGGTTAAATTTTCAAATGTAGAACAAGTTACGTGGTCTGAGATGTCGGAAGACTTAAGCTTTCAATATCAATCTGAAATGATGTTAAAACCATTAATAGTAATAATAGTTTGCGCCGGTATATTAGCAATGATATTATTTAGGATAATTAACAGAATTATTCTTGTTAATAATAGCGCTGAATTAGGTGTCCAACAAATTACTTCTGGCACAAAAACAAAACTTTCTATATCCGAAAGCCTTAAATTAATAATTACCTCAAAATACATAGGCCATATAGTCTTACTGATTCTATGTTATGGTCTTTTAATAAATATCTTAGAAGGCCCTTGGAAATCTAAGGTACGCGAATTATACCCAAACACTATAGATTACATAAACTTCATGGGAAGATTTAATATTTGGATGGGCATTTCCTGTGTAACTTTTATGATAATAGGCAGTAACATATTGAGAAAAGTTAGTTGGCTTACTTCAGCCTTACTAACACCATTAATGCTAGGCACCACTGGTCTTATATTTTTTACTTTTGTAATATTTTCTAACAATATTCCCTTTGATCCACTTTACGTAGCCGTAATTGTAGGTGCAATCCAAAATATTTTGAGCAAATCAACAAAATACTCACTATTCGATTCAACAAAAGAAATGGCTTACATTCCACTGCCTCTAGAACTCAAAACAAAAGGTAAGGCTGCAGTTGAAGTTATAGGCCTAAAGTTTGGCAAATCTCTTGGAGCTTTTATCCAATCATCAATATTTATTTTTATGCCTACTGCCACCTTTGATTCTATAGGTATTTATTTAATGATTACTTTCATCGTTGTAATTACTATCTGGGTTTGGGATGTTGTAAAATTAAACCGTGAATATTTAAAATTATGCAATTAACTTTAAAGAAATTGATTAGTGGATTATGTATTTCAGTTTTTGCTATTTTCCTAATATATAGCCTTGCATGGTTTATCATCCTTCAATTAATATCTACAGAATTAAATAAGCAATATGCGAATAATGGAATTAATACTCAAGATATTGGGACAAAAGAAAGTCATATAATTAAATTTTCACATATAGAACCTTGTGGTTTTCCATTCAAAATCTCACTTAGAATCTTCGGCTGGAGCGAAGATAGTAATACAAGTAAAATTAATTTTACTTCACCAATTTATGTGGGCTATGATTTATTAAAACAACATATGTTCACCTCTTTCTCAGGTGAAATTATAGCTAAATATAAACCAGTTCAATCAGGGTTTGGCTCAAGATTCAAAATAGGTTCCCATGAAATTTTGATTAAATATCCTATAACTAGCCGTCTTATCAAAAATTTGATCTATAAAAAAAATATATTTGAATTAGTTAATTTTATTAAATCTTTAGAATTAAAATCTAGAGATATACAAATTTTCGATTTAATTGATCAAACAAAACTATACGATGAAGACTATACATATATTAAATTGTCAATTAATAAACATAAATATTATACTAGTTTATCGGGCTTGCTAAATCAGATTCCGCAAAGATTTGATATTATATACTCAACCTCAGTGGCTGAACCTATGCCGATAAACAGAATTGCACCAAGAAGTTTACTATTCAATGGAGCAATATGGAATTTTGCCTTTAAGATTGATAGTAATTTTTATATTAAAAGCAACAATTTGACTTTAACTGATTTTAATAAGGATTTTGAAATAGGTGTCCTATATTTGAAATCTTCAAGCGAGATACATTCATCGTTGAATAGTTTATTTTACAGCAAAAAAATAGACAATTTTACCACCAATCTTTCGGTAAAATTAGCGTCACAAATTGAATTAAAGAATGATTTTGCAGCTAAAGTTCCTAATTTTTTGAAGTATTTAACATCCGATGAATTGCGATTCATTGTAGGTTTTAATTATGATTTAAACAATGATGTAAAAGATGAACTTCAATATATCATTAATAATACTGATAAATTTGATTTCAAGCCATTTGGAAATAAAAAATATGAATGTGAGCTCGATCTTAATGTCATACAAAGAAAAAGTAGTTTATATACTAAAATTAATAATTTTAGTATATTCTCTGGTGAAACAGGTGTTCGTCTAAGGAATAACATTGATCTTATGGATCAATTGAATCTGAATATAAATGGTTTAATATTATTAAATAATTATCCAAAAATATTAGATCTTTTATCAGACTATTTATATAGATTAGGAAAATATAAAACATTTTCAGAGAAAAATCGCAATGTTTATAACGATACATTAAAATCTTTTTTACATAGTATTTCTGATTACCCAGATTCTAACTCAAAAGATATAAGTTTAGATTATAAAATAGATTTTTCTAATCCAGATAAAGGAAAGATAGGCTCCTCAACTATTGATAAATTGAAGTCTTTATATCATTTGACTTTATACCAAAAAGCAATTGAAGCAATTAAAATTAATAATGATTCTGATAATATAATAAATTTAATTATTGAGTTAGCCCCAACCTTTAGCAATAATCCTAAACTTTTAGAAAAACTAATAAAGGAGCCTACAAAAATTGATAAAGAAACCTGGGAAGAAATCATTAAATAAATTGATTATTTATTATTATACAATGATTTAGAATTAGTCTAAAATCATACTTTTATCAAGGTAGTTAAAAAACTTTAAAGATCATGCTATTTATATTAGTGTGAATTTAATCTAAATCAACTAATGAGAAAAAAGAAAACCTCAAAAACTAAATCTACTCCAAGTGATGCATTGTTTAAGAAAATCATGGAAAACCCAGTTGCAGCTCGGGAATTTCTTGAATATTATTTACCAGATGATTTTAAAGAATTGATAGATTTATCAAAAATTAAACTTGAGAAAGAATCTTATGTTGAATCGAACTTAAAGAAACGCCTCAGTGATATAGTATATTCAGTGGAAACACTAGGTAACAAGAAAGCTTACATTTATGTTTTGATTGAACACCAATCTACATGTGACTACTGGATCAGCTTAAGGCTTTGGAAGTATATTCTGTTACTATTAGAAAAGCATCAGACTGACAAAAATAAACTGCCTTTGGTTGCGCCAATTCTATTTTATAATGGTATAAAAAAATATACTGCACCTCGGAATTTATGGGATTTGTTTACCAATCCAGATTTGGCAAAAAAATTGCTCGTGGAAGATTATAAACTTGTAGATCTTGAATCCATGTCAAATGATGAGATCAAGAAAAAAGAGCATTTAGGGATGATGGAATTTTTTATGAAAAACGTCCATGAACGCGATATGCTAAAAGTGTGGAGAGAGTTTTTTGATAGATTTCGTGAAATAATCCATATCGATGCTTGCAGAGACTATATTTACATCAAATATTTCCTATGGTATACTGATTCGAAAGTTCCAGAGGATAAGCAGAAAGAACTAGAACAGCTGATAGTTAGTAATTTACATAAAGATGAAAGAGGGAATTCTATGGCAACAGGAGGTCTTATTAAAGCAATGGCTCAGAAATATATAGAAGAGAGCAGAGAAGAGGGTATTGAAAAAGGCAGAGAGGAAGGTAGAGAGGAAGGTGTTGAAAAAGGCAGAGAGGAAGGTATCACAAATACTATAATTAATATGCTGAAACAAAAGGCGGATGAGAAATTTATTGCTAAAGTTACAGGCTTTACTATTGAACAAATTCAAAAATTGAAATCTACTTAGAGCGAATTTTACCTAGGCTCTGTGAGTAATTCATCTAATTCCCATTAAAATTTATACAAACAGTTCATCCTATACTTATCCATTGAGCTAGCAAATCATCTAGTTTTTCTTTGGAATCGTTAAGTTCTTTGGTAACGTCATTAAATTTTGATGGGTTTGATAAATATAAATTATTATCAGTTAGCAATAGTTCAAGATTACTTATTTTGGTCTCAATTAGGTCTATTTCTAAAGGAATTGTCTCAAGTAATCGTTGATCTTTATAAGATATTTTTTTTATTAAAGTATTACTTTGCTTTATTATTGTCGGCTCATTTGGTAATTTTTCTATTTTTCTCTGAGGAGTTTTTTGCGATATAAATTGTTGATAATCCTCGTATCCACCTATTAAATCTATTATTTTATTAAAATCAAAAATCAGACTTCTTGTGACTAATCTATCCAAGAAATCACGGTCATGACTAACGACTAATAATGTCCCTTTATAATCTGTTAAAATATCAATAAGTATTTCTAAACTATCCATATCCAAATCATTTGTTGGCTCATCTAGAATAAGTAGGTTGCCTGGATTAATAAGGGTTTTAGCAAGTAATAACCTACTAGCTTCTCCTCCTGAAAGTGTTGACACTCTATTTGTTAATATTTTTGGATCGAACATAAACTTCTTTAAATAACCAGCTACATGTATAGTTCCGCTCGTTAAGAATACCTGATCACCTCCTGTTGGACATATGATTTGTTGAAGGGTTTTTTGCGAATCTAACTCTAATCTATGTTGGTCAAAATAAGATATGCTAAGTCCAGTTCCATGTTTAACTTCACCGCTTTGAGGTTCTAAGTTTTTAATGAGTAATCTTATAAGAGTTGATTTTCCAGACCCATTTGGTCCTATTAGACCAATTTTTTCACCTTTTGTCACTCGAAAACTAAAATTATCAATAATTTTCTTATGCTCAAAAGTAAATGATATATTACTAGCTTCGATAATGCCTTGCGTCTTTTTTACATCTATATTTGCACTAGCATCTATTTTTTGCTTAGAGGATATTAATTGTGTTGTATGCTGCCTTAATTGCACCCTTAAACTTTTAAGATCAGATAACCTTTTTTGATTTCTTTTGCGTCTAGCTGTAACTCCAGCATTTAGCCACTCATTCTCATACCCTAGTTTTTTGTGTAACTTTCTTGAAAGTGTTTCTTCTTCTTTTAAAATCAATTCATTCCATTCATCAAAATACTTAAAACCCTTGTCCGATTTCCTTAGCATTCCTCGATCAAGCCACCAAATTTTATTTGTTACATTTGATAAAAAAGACCGATCATGACTAATACAAATTATTGCCCCATTATATGATTTAACAAAAGTTTCTAACCAAATTATTGTTGCAATATCAAGGTGGTTAGTAGGCTCATCTAGTAATAATATATCCGGTTCTAGAATTAATACCTTTGCAAGATGGGCTCTACGGATTTGACCACCTGAACAATTTAATAGATTTTCATTGCCATTTAGTTGTAAATTCTCTAACAAAATATCGGCTTGATATTTTTGGTTTTCTGGATTTTCAAATTGATTTAACATAAAATCGTAAATATTTATATTAAGATCAGTCTGTAAATCTTGTTTTAAATAACCAATTTTCACCGAAGGATTTTTAAATAATTCACCATTATCTAAATCATAATCTTCACAAATTACTTTCATTAGACTAGATTTACCTGATCCATTCCTACCTATCAGGCAAATTTTATCCTTTCTATATATATAAAGTTCAATATTTGATAGTAATATTTTATCTGCAAAACTTAAGTTCCCTTCTTTGATATAGTAAATAGGTGTCATAATAAGATATTTATCTAAGCTTAAGCAATTTAATATATTATATATAATTAGGTTGGCATATAATTACAAGTTTATATGTCTATTATACTGCATCCTAGAACTCAAGAACAAATAGATGACTAAATTAATTCAGCAAAGTGAAATAAGGCAAAGCCTTAAAATTACCCCTACTATGCAACAAAGCATCAAAATGTTGCAAATGTCTAGCATTGAACTGAATAATTTCGTATCAGAAGAATTAGCCACTAATCTTTTTCTTGAAGATGATAATATATCGGAAGAGAAATTAAAACCTAAATCAGAAGATAATTTTACTGATTATCAAGCAAGCTCTAGAAATGATTCTAATTATGATTTTTTTGCAAATATTGAAACTATAAAAACTTTAAGAGACCACATAATTGAGCAAATCAATATTGAGATAGAGGATCACAAGGAAAAACTGATTGCCTATCATTTATTAGATGGTCTTCAAAGTAATGGTTATCTAGATTCTAATGTAAATGAGGTGCAAATTGCGTTGAAATGTAGCGAAACTTTAATAGAAATAGTACTCAGAAAATTACAAAATTTTGATCCGATAGGCATTTTCTCTAGAAATCTTAAAGAATGCTTAAAAATCCAATTATCTATAAAAAACTTACTAGATAAAGCGATGATAACATTATTAGATAATCTTGAATTACTGGCTAATGGTGATCTTAAAAGATTGACAAAAATTTGTGAGGTAGATAATGATAAACTAAAAAATATGATAGAAGAAATTCAGAAACTAAATCCAAAACCTGGCAATAGTTTTTTGAGCGAGAATACAAGCTTTAAGATACCAGATGTTATTTTAACAATAGCAAATAACTTAGCAAAGATTGAAATTAACAGCGAATCCATGCCAAAACTTCGATTGAACAATGAATATTACATCAAAATTAAATCTGGCGTCAAAACTAAGGAAGAAAAAAACTTCATAAAGCAAGAACTAGATTCTGCGAACAATGCGCTAAAAGCCATTGATCAGCGTGCAAAAACTATCCTTAAAGTATCTAGCGCTATAGTTGAAGAACAAATTGAATTTTTCACTAGAGGGATAATGTATTTAAAACCTCTTACTCTAAATAAAATAGCTGAAATAACCAATTTAAATGAGAGTACCATCAGCCGCTCAACAGTACATAAATATATATCAACACCAAGCGGTATCTATGAATTAAAATATTTTTTCTCTTCACACCTAGTTAATTCCAGGTCTATAGAAGATGATGTTTCAAGTACCAAAGTTAAAGAGATAATAAAACAAATAATAGTAAATGAAGATCCAGCAAGCGCTTTATCTGATGATGATATATCATTAGAATTAAAGAAATTTAATATTATAATTGCGAGACGCACTGTAGCTAAATATAGAGAAATGATTGGATGCAATACATCTGCTATAAGAAAACGTCTGCACAAATTATCACGCAAATTTGATAAAAGCAGTGATCATAGTAAATTATAATAGACTTATATATGAAGACAAGTTCTTATAAGAAAGCATGTAAGCCTACCCCTATATATTTAATTTTATCTTTATAAAATTGACCGTGCATAGATTTTCCAGAATAAAACTCTAGCATAAGCTGTACTTTACTACTAGTCAGAGAAGAGTTCTCTAGCTGAATTCCAAGCTTACAAGAAATTCCTGGATACCATTTTCCATGTTCCTGTGCTTTAATATCAATTCCCATTACAGGTCTTAACCTTCCATTTAAAAAAGTATTGCTGGAATAATATTCTGCGCCTATTTGAATTTTAAGAGGTTTGTAGCTACTTGGTTCTTTATGAACAATATACCCTCCCCCGCCATAAAGACGAGTGTTTTGGAAGTTATAAGATACAAGTAGGTCAACACCTTCATAACTTAAATTAATACGTTTGATTTTCTTCCCCTCACTAGTTAGCATAAATTCATCCCCAAGATGTGTACTGATATGATATAATCTCAGTAAGCCAGACCAAGACCCTATTTGGTAAGATACAGGTATTCCAACAAAGTAATCTGCGTTTATTAATGCACTTGGTGATTTTCCAATATCCATCAAACCAAATAACCCTGCTTGGACCCCTAATTCCCATTCATAATTTCCTGCTGGATCAGTTATTCTATATATTCCAAAGCTAGCACCAAAATTAGGACTAAATGCATGCTTTAATGCCTTATCTTTTATATAATAATGATAAGCTAAAGTAAAACGCGGCCATTTAGGGTCCGCTATTAATGGCTCAAATAATGTATGATTTGGTAATGAACCATCTAATGTTAGTTTTTTAGAATTATCTTGCTCTGATGCACTCTTATTAATGATTTTAGAATCATTATCTTTTGGCTTTATTTTTATTGCCTTCACACCATCCAAAACTACTGTAGCTTGCTTTGTTTTTTCTAATAATTGCTCTAAATTGTGGCCATTTATCTTACCTTCATTAATATATACCACTCCTTTTTCTACAAAAACAGCATCTTTAGAAAGTCCATACCCATGAATAAAAAGAGATTGAATATAACCTTCTATATATTTATCAGATGATGCTGTAGCTATGTTAGAATAAAAAGAAAAAAACAACGTAAGTAAAAAGAAAAATTTTAGAATTGTATTAGTTATTTTTGTCATAGTAATCTTATCCAGCATAAATAATGAATATATTATATAACTTATTATGGAACAACAGAAATATGATACAAATACTATACTATAATACCCATCCCTACTGAACATAATGTCGCTCAATAGTGAAAGATAACTAACACAAGGGGGGTCTTCAGTAAAAGAGAGCTCCCAATACTTTCCTTAATCCAAGCTCAGCAATGACGCATTTCACTAGTATAATATGTTGTAAAAAAGACGCAGTATTCTTTATTAATATAGTTATCATTATCATTAAATTAAATAACTTGTAAATAACTTGATATCGAAAGATATTAATTATATATTTAGGAACACATGTTAAATAACACATTTATGAGGTTTTAAGCTATGAATTTTAATAATTTTTATATAGAAATGGATCAAAATTTTGTTTGGAAGATGCTTTTGTTCTTCTGTGCAATCTGTATAATTATAGCATCTTCTGATACTGCTTTTGCTGCAGCACCTATCGGTACCGCTGATGTAATAGGTAGTAATTTATGCCGTCTAGTTGATACCTTAAGCGGTAATACTGCAAAAGCTGTCGCAACAATTGCAATTTTTGTTCTTGGAGTTGGTCTTTTTCTGGGGAAATTTAACTGGCCTGCAGCTTTAACTGTTGTCGTTGGTGTCGTGATAGTTTTCTCTGCTGGTAAATTTGTAACAATGTTTGCAGGTAGCGGTTCATCTGCTTGTATGCAAAACTAGGTACATCTAATCCCAAACTATCCTTCAACAAGGGGGCTTACGCCCCTTTTTTTTAAATCTTTATAAATATCGATAAGCCTTATATGTATAATAAATTTATTCTCATTTTATTTACATTTGTCGTTAGCATTACTTGTAACGCTAATTGGAATCCTGGTAAAATATCTGTAAGATCTGCCAAAGTTACAAAATTTGAAGTTTTTGACAGAATTTCAGTTATAGGTCAATGTAAGAATGATCAAAGCATCGCTTATTATGCAAATGTTTCTGGAACTGTTGAAATGGTACCTGATTTGCAGCAAGGTAATAAAGTCAAAGAAAATGATTTAATAATAGCAATTGATAAAGCGCTCGCAGAAGCGATATATTCTAATGCTAGAGTTACTCTTAAATCAGCTGAATCAGCATATTTACGGGACAAATCCTTATTTGAAAAGAAACATCTCAGTAAAGAATCGTTAGAAAAATCTGAACTTAATCTCGAAAAAAGCAAACATGAATTTGCAAAAGCTGCTAAAATGTACGCAGATATGTTAATCAGAGCGCCATTTGATGGGGAAATTGGAGTAATTAAAGTAAAAATAGGAGATAAAATCAAGGAAGGAGATTATCTTTTTAGCATAATATCTGGAGAGCTGAAAAATGTTTTTATTCAAGTGCCAGAAAGCCTACACGGAAAAATTGGAATAGATACTGAGGTTTTAATAAAAGATAGCAAAGGAAACAAAGCTACAGCATACGTAGATTCGGTTTCTGGTCATATTTCAGATCATGGTACAATTGATATAAAACTTAAGTTAAAAGACAAAAATGATCTGATTCACGGTAGTTATGTAAATGCAGAACTTACCTTAAATAAACATTTGGGTTTGGTTATACCAGAACAATCCATACTTAAAAATGACAAAGGCAATTTCTTGTATAAGATAGATAGTAATAATACGATCAAGCTTGTATATGTGAACCTAGGAAGCCGCGTTGATAAATCCATTGAAATAATTTCTGGGGATTTAGCAGAAGGAGATAATATAGTAACAGAAGGGCTTACTAAAGTTTATGAAGGAGCGGTTGTAGAAATATTGGAATAAAGTTGTTAGGCTAAGCTAAGTGGTATGTCATTCCCGCAAACGCGGGAATCCACACAAAAGAAAGACTAGATTCCCGCCTTCCGCCCCGCGGGAATGGCAAGGTAACTGGTACCGCTGAAACTGTTTTAAAGATATAAAATGATTATTGATGAAATTAATATTTCCCCGTTACTAAAAGCCTTTAAGAAATTCGAAGAATTTAGGGATCATTTAAATACAGAGCAAGAAAGAGCTGGATCTATTCAAGCGTTTGAATATTGTTACGAACTGACTTGGAAAACAATGAAAAGGCTTTTGGAAAAACGAGGCCATATTACAAATTCACCAAGAGAAACTTTTCGTATTGCCGCAATGGAAAGATTTATTGATAATCCAGAAATATGGTTTGATTTTCTAAAAATGAGGAGTATTACTGTACATACTTACGAAGAAAAAGAGGCTGAAAAAGTGATTAGTATCTTTCAATTTTTCTCCTCTGAAATGAAATCCTTTATTAAAAACATAGGTGTCTAGCGTGATTCACATGAAAGAACGACATTTAAAAATTGTACAAGATATTTTGCTTAAATATCCTTATAGTTTTTATGCTTTTGGATCTAGGATCACTGGCACTCAAAAAGATTTATCAGACTTAGATTTATGCTTTATGGAGGATATTCCACTAAACATACTTGCGCATATTGATGAAGACTTTGAAGAATCTGACCTTCCGTTTAAAGTTGACATAGTTAACTGGAAGTCCTGTGATGAATCGTTTCGTTCAATTATTCAAAAAGATTTAATGATTCTACAAAAAGGAAGGAGGTGACTTATATGCGTAGAACTTTAATGTTGCAGCGTCAGGTTAAGGAAGAAAGCGTCATTGCGAGAAGCTGCACGCGACGTGGCAATCCAGTAACCGACCCATGGGGTCGGTATAAAAGCCTAAATTGCCGCAGATTCTTACAAATCCTCGAGAGTGACGTCCTCTCTCCCGAGATTGCCGCGTCGTGCTTTGCGCTCCTCGCAATGACGCCTATGCGCAATGACGTAGAGACATGTTGATTTATGCATATATCTGAAATTTGTATTAAACGACCAGTATTTGCAACGGTACTCAGCCTAGTGATTGTAGTAATAGGTCTAATTTTCTTTACTAAATTACAAATTAGAAACATACCTGATATTGATCCGCCAATTATTACTATTTCTTCTAACTATGAAGGCGCTGATGCGCTTTATATGGAGCAAGAAATCACTACTCGTATTGAAAAAACATTGAAAACTATAAAAAATCTTGATTTCATGACTTCATCGAGTGAGGCTGGGAATAGCAACATAACATTACATTTTAAATTGTCTGCTAATATAGAAATAGCTCTTAATGATGTTCGCTCTAAAATATCAGAAATAAGTTATTTATTTCCCCAAGAGATGAAACCACCATCGGTGTCCAAAGCAGATTCAGATAATCATCCAAGCTTTTGGCTGAGTGTTAGTAGTGACGCCTATGATTCGTTGGAATTAACAGCAATTGTTAATGATAGAATCAAAACTCCTTTAGAGAAACTATCAGATGTTGGTAGTGCTGCAATATACGGTAGTCAGTATTATTCAATGCGTATTGAACCTGATCCAATTAAAATGTATCAATATAAAATATCTCCAGTAGAGATTGAAAACTCCATTAGAAAACAAAATAGAGACCATCCGGTAGGAAATATTAATAGTCTTGTTAGAAATTTTACCATGCGTCTAACTGGATCTTTAACTAATTCCGAGGAATTTAAAAACATCTTATTAAAAGCCGAAAATAATGTGTCTTTAAAGCTTAAGGATGTAGCAAATGTATATTTAGGAAAAAATGAAGATAAGCAAATTCTTCGGTATAATGGAAAACGTTCTATAGCTGTAGGCTTAATCAAACAATCAAAATCTAATATAATTGATTTGTCTAGAGAAGCGGTTAAAGAATTAAAAAATATTAGGCAGAATTTACCTTCAAACGTAAAAATTGACATAGCTTATGATGCCGCAACACATGTTAATGCCTCAATTAATTCAGTATTTAAAACTATTTTAGAAGCTCTGATTCTTGTAGCATTAGTCACATATTTATTTCTGGCTTCTGCTAAAATCACCTTAATACCATTGGTTACAATACCAATTTCACTCATTGGTACCTTTAGCATAATGTATTTCTTAGGCTTTTCTATTAACACATTTACGCTTCTTGCCATGATATTATCAATCGGACTAATAGTCGACGATGCAATAGTAATGCTTGAGAATATTTTTAGATATCATGAGCTTGGTCATAATAGAATGGAATCTGCAATACTAGCTTCTAAAGAAATTAGCTTTGCTATTGTTTCTATGACTATAACGCTTGCTGCAGTTTTTTTGCCTATAGGTTTAATAGAAGGTTTTATAGGAAAACTTTTTATTGAATTTGCATGGACCTTAGCAATCTGTGTGCTATTTTCTGGTTTTGTCGCGTTGACTTTAACGCCAATGATGGCAAGTCGTATGATTGACCATGATAAAAAACCTCTAAGTAGATTTTTAGCCAAATTCAATCAATATCTAAAATTTATTCAAATCAAGTATATTGACTCTCTAAAGATTGCTATTAATAATAAAAAGAAATTGTTCATTATATCAATTTTATCCATATTACTTTTAGTAATTAGCTTTATTTATATTGATAAAGCCTTTGTTCCAGAAGAAGATAATGGTTTTCTGCAAGTAATATTTACTGGTCCAGAAGGCTCTAGTTTAGAACAATCAGAGAAAGTACTTGTAGAAGCTGAGAAAATATTTACCCTACACAAAGATATACTAGGTTTTTTTGAGGTAGTTTGGGGATCAGGTGATAGTGCGTTTGCTTTTGTACCATTAAATGACTGGAGCATTAGATCAAAATCCCAAAATCAGATTAAAGATGAGCTTAATAATAAGTTTCAAGATATACCTGGAATGTCGATTTTTGCTATCAGCCCAGGATCCCTTGGAGGTGGTAGAAGTAGTCATAAAATCGAATTTAATTTACAATCATCTCTTAGTTATGAAGAACTAGATCAAATCTCACGTGAATTTATCGAATTTATGAAAAAAAGCCCTATTTTCCAAAATGTAGAACGTGATTTTAAATCTTCATCACCAACGCTCGATATTATAGTTAATCGAGACAAAGCTCATATTTATGGCGTAAATATAGAAGATATAGCGAGCAATATTCAGTATTTAATCGGAGGTAAGCAAGTCGGTGATTTTAGAATGGGTAATGATATATATGAGGTAATGCTTCAATATAGTAAAAGTAATAAGGAGAATGTGAATGATATTAAAAAGATTTTTGTCAAAACTAATGACAATAAGATTTTGCCTATAGAATCAGTTGCAGAGATAGTAGAAAAAATAACCGTTAAGTCATATAATCACTATAATAATTCAAAGACAATTACAATTACTTCGGATTTGAATCAAAACCAAAAAATAACTGAGGCAATAAAAGAAATTGATAAGATTGCTAATAAAATTCTAAATATTAGTACTACCAAGCTCGAATATCTTGGCGAAATCAAGCAAATGCAAGAATCATCAAGCAATTTGACTATCACATTTTTATTTGCATTAATATTTATATATCTAGTGCTTGCAGCTCAATTTGAAAGCTTTACAGACCCATTGCTCATCCTTGTAGCAGTACCATTTTCTATAACAGGAGGAGTATTTGCTCTCCTTATCTTTGGTAATTCAATTAATATATATAGTAATATTGGCTTGGTGACGATGATAGGCTTGGTTACTAAAAACTCAATAATGATCGTTGAATTCGCTAATCAGTTGAAATCACAAGGATTAAATATTATGGATGCTGTAATTAAAGCTTCGGAATTAAGACTACGACCTATTTTAATGACCACATTTGCTACAATTTTTGGCTCGATTCCTTTAATTTTTGCAAGTGGGGCTGGTGCTGCAGCAAGAAATTCAATTGGCATTGTTATAGTATTTGGCATGCTCATTGGAACTTTTTTCACTATATTTGTTATTCCAGTTTTATATCAAACTTTTAAAAAAGCCTAAAGATACGTAAGAATTAAGAAAAAATTTTACTAGATTTATGACCTAAAAAAATATTATATTTGAACCTAAAAAAGGTGTTAATTATGAGCTATGAAATTTTCTCTGATGGGGTAACTAGTATAGCAGAATTGAAAAAGAATCAAATGGCAAAGTCTAAGGAGCAGGCAGTCAATGCTTGGCAAACTATAATTCAGAAGTAAATTATGATTATATTAGGTATTGATCCCGCATTAAGCCGTTTAGGTTGGGGTATAATTAGCAGTGACCACTCAAAAAAATTGAACTATATAGCAAGTGGTATCATAACAACAAAATCAACTGAGCTAATGCATAAGAGATTAGCTTTCATTACTTCTAAGATTGAAGAGATCATATTACTCTATAAACCCAATGTAATAGCTATGGAAGAGACTTTTGTTAATATGAATAGTGTTTCTTCTTTAAAGCTTGGCTACGCTAGGGGAGCAATTATGGCGTTAATTGGAAGGTATAACACTAGTTTTCATGAATTCAAACCTAATGTAATTAAAAAATCAGTAGTAGGTTTTGGCCATGCTGAAAAGGGACAAATATTGCAAATGGTGAAGTTACTGCTTCCTGCTGCAGCTTCTATTACAAGCTTTGATGAGGCTGATGCAATAGCTATAGCCTATACTTGTTCCTTGTATATTTAACCTATGACCTAATATCTTATACCAATTCAATTACAAATGAATAGTATAAAAAATGAAGTGAGGCGCGCGGAACGTAGATGACTACTTGAGCACTATGAGCCTGAAATTTTTTATAACTAATCGTTTTGTAAGTGATTTGGTATTACTAGGTACACATGACGAAAACCATGTATAACTAAAATTAAATTTTAGCTCTTCCCCAAGGCATTGGCTTTCCATCAGCTCCTGACACAAGATCTCCGCTTTCATACTCAGCAGCCAAAAAAGATGACTCGCCAGAAATGAGTTTTACTGGTTTAATTTTTTGACCATTGTAGAAATATTCTTTCGCTTGTTCCCGGGAAGTAGGGTTATTTTTTGAAGCCGTTTTTGCTTTTGACATAACTTAAATACTCGTTATTTTTAGTATTATATAATAAACTTATTTAATGATCAGTCAAGTAAAAACCAATTATTAAAATTTACGCCTTACCTATTATCTTTTTGTAATTTCTGAAGTTTGAATTCTTCTTGAGCTCTAAATTCTATAAGTTCGTAATACTTAGCTTTGAGGCTTTCAATGGTGTAATCTCCCTCATACAAACCATTTATATTAATAATTTTTTGTAAGTAAAATCTTATTTCCTCATCATATTCTATAGAGTGCTTCTCTGTTGTTTCTATATATTCTGTGATGTAGGATAAAACCTCCTTCTTCATATTTGTTATGTAGGTTTTTAATCCTTGGATTCTTTTAAGTATTACAGGTATATCATCAGGTTTCATTAAAACTATAGCAACTATTATTACTACTATTATTTCTGATAATGACATTAAACATCCTTTTAAATTTGCCAGACCACTTTCCAAATCACCTTCAGAAGTAGAGTTTCACAAGAGATCTACTCAGTTATGTTAAGTATAGAACCAAGCTTCTTATAACTTTCGCTCATTGGGGTAGTTTCGCTTGGTTGCTGTTTTAGGAATGATTCAAGTTTATTATAATAATTAATCGACATATCAACTTCTTGGTCAGTTCCTTTCCTATATGCGCCAAGCCTTATCATCTCAGCCATATCTTGGTAAATAGATAACATACGCCTAGCAAATGTTACTTGACGATTTTCTAGATCAGAGTTACATTTTGGCATTGCCCTTGAGATGCTTTTTAGTACATCAACAGCTGGAAATCTACCGCGTTCAGCAATGTTTCTATCTAATACTATATGACCGTCTAATATACCTCTTACGGCATCACTAATAGGTTCATTTTGATCGTCCCCTTCTACTAAAACAGAGAATAAACCTGTAATATGAGTACTTCCTGTTCCAGGACCTGATCTTTCAAGTAATTTTGGTAATTCACTAAACACTGAAGGAGTATAACCTTTTGTTGTGGGTGGCTCACCTACCGCAAGACCTATTTCTCTTTGCGCCATAGCAAATCTAGTAACTGAGTCGATGATGCATAAAACTTCCTTACCTTGATCTCTAAAATATTCTGCAATAGACATTGTAACATAAGCTGCTCTTTTACGAAGTAAAGGTGACTCATCGCCTGTTGCTACCACAATTACAGCTTGTTTTAAGCCCTCTTCTCCTAGATATTCTTCAATGAATTCTTTCACCTCCCTACTACGCTCACCAACGAGTCCAATAACTTTAACATCTGTATGAGCGTATTTTGTTAACATAGAAATTAGAACGGATTTTCCTACACCACTACCCGAAAATATCCCCATCCTCTGACCGTAGCAACAACTTACAAAAGTATCTATTACCTTGACACCAAGATCAATTTTACCCCCTATTCTATTTCTTTTTTGTGAGGCTGGAGGCAATGCTTTTAGTTGATAGAATTCTTCCCCAGATTTCAATGCACCTTTATCATCTATAGGCATCCCCAGGGCATTGATAATCCTTCCAAGCCAAGACATATCTGGAGAGATAGTATTATCATGTTGGTAAATCTCAACTTTGGCACCTGCTCCAATACCGTCCATATCCTCAAACGGCATTAACAAAGTATTCATATGGTCAAAACCTACTACTTCACACAATATGGTTGATGATTTAAGAAGATTATGTATTTTGCATCTAGAACCAATTGAAACAAAATCACTAATTCCTTTACATTCAATTATTGTGCCTCTAATTGAATTTACAGTGCCTAATATTCTTGTAGGCTTTATATCATCAACTTGCTGTATTATGGATTCTAACTGGGTGATTATGGTCATTTTTTACTATTTTGTTAAGTTATTCGATTATTTAAAGCCGGAGAAAAGAAATTACCTTGCATTCCATCAATCTTAATATCAATTAAAAACTTAGCAATTTGTCCATTCTCTACAAATTCTGCTACTGTTTTTATCCCTAAACGTTCCGAGATTCTAATTAATGTTTCGACGAAATACTTACTATGCTCGTTGCTAAGTATATTACGCACATAACTACCATCTATTTTGATAATGTCTATAGGCAAATGGTGCAGCTGCTTAAAGGAAGTAAAACCAGCGCCAAAATCATCTAAAGCGAACTTACAACCGCATTTATGCAATCTATTCATAAATATTTTAGTTTTCTCATAATCTTCATTAAGAGACGTTTCAGTCACTTCAATAATCAACCTATGTGCTAAATGATGTTTTTTTAGTAAATTCTCAGCTATAATAAGCAAATCGTCATCTAATATTCCAAAATTTGAAATATTTACTGAAAGATTAATGCTAGGTTCGTGTACTAATTCCTTTATTGCCATCTCCAAAACTATGCGATCTAAAATGTAAACTAGACCTTTGTTTTCAGCATCCTCAATAATGGGGCCTACGGAGATTAAATTGTTATTTTCATCAGGAATCCTAAGTAAACATTCATAATAAGATATATCACCGCTTTTCCTATCTATAATAGGTTGGTAAGCAAAGCGCATAGTTTCCTTAACCATTGCTATTCTTAGCAGATTTAAACGCTTATTTGCTATTTTTATATCCTCTAAATTATAAGATTTACTACCATATTGATAGTAATATCTATGATTATCTAAATTGGCAAGTATTCCTGATAATAAAGTATATATTTCTTCTGCATGGTTACTCTGATTTGGAAAATCTATGCTGGCAATCCTGCAATTCATATAAGCTTCTGGCAAACTATCGTTAGTATAAAGCTGGGTTGCATGATAAATTGAATATGCAAGCTGGCTAAGAGATTCCTTACTTATATTTGGCAAAGTCACTATTATTTTATTATATTCAGTGATAGCATACGTTGCTTCTATATTAAAATCATTGCAAATTTTATTGATAATATTATTAAGATCATTAATAACAGGATTCTTAGCACTACGGAATAATGCATTTAATTCATCATAATTAATCAACTTTATTAAAATACAATAACCGTATTTTATCTTGTTAATCTCTTTTTGAAGATTTACTATATTTGTGTCTAACATTAGCTCTAACTAATTAGTTATTATAAAATATAACAAATAAAATCATGAAAGCGAAATATATAATATTATTATTCCAATATAAAAAAATTTGGATAAAACTTCGCAATATCTGCAAAAAGCTTTTCTATTTAAACTAACGAAGCGGCGATCCAGAAAAATGATAGGATTGGGTGCAAGCATACAAGGCTTTATATAAAAACAAAGATCTTATTGGTTTGAGTATTAATAACTTATGTTGCATTATGCTACCTTTTGTAGTATGTATTTGTAGTATCAAAGATAGCTTGCCTGCCGCAATCAAATGACCAGATAAATTAATTGATCAAGCCAGGCGCTATATTAATTCCGAATATATTTATGAATAGAATTGAACGCATTAAGAAGAAATTAGATATATTAAACCCCAATTTTCTAGAGATAATAGATGAAAGTAAATTCCATTCCAATCATTATAGTGATGGTAACGAAAGAGAGACCCATTTAGCACTCAAAATTTCCTCTGATCTTTTAAATGAAAAAACACTAATCTTGCAACATCGTATTATTAATAATTTGTTAAGCGACGAATTTGACTCAGGCTTACATGCTTTAAAGATCAATACAAAATCTTAAAGTCATTAGATCTCTCTCAAAACTCCACCCCGCCTGGTTATTTTATGGTCACTAGAACCTTAAAAAATGCTCACGTAGATTTACTACTTTCCGCTTTTTTAGAATCTAATTCCTAAAAATACCGCAAGCTTTATTTAGTGTCGAAAGAGATCTATTATAAACTGTCTTGCCGTCCCACTACACAACTGTGCAGACAAGCTTTTATATCGAAGCATCACCATGCTGTTTGCTATTATTTAGAAAACTACGAAGTTTTTTAGATCTGCTAGGATGCTTTAACTTACGTAATGCTTTAGCCTCTATTTGTCTTATACGCTCTCTGGTTACATTGAATTGTTGACCAACTTCCTCAAGTGTATGATCGCTATTCATACCGATACCAAACCTCATTCTAAGAACCCTTTCTTCCCTAGGAGTAAGGCTTGACAACACTCTAGTCGTAGTTTCACGTAAATTTGATTGGATTGCAGCATCTACTGGTAATATAGCATTTTTATCTTCGATAAAATCCCCTAGGTAACTACCATCGTCATCTCCAACTGGATTTTCTAAACTTACAGGCTCTTTAGCTATTTTCATTACTTTGCGTACTTTTTCGACTGGCATAGAGAGACGTGCAGCAATCTCAGCTGGAGTTGGTTCATATCCAAGTTCATTAAGCATTTGTCTTGAAGTACGAATAATTTTATTGATTGTCTCAATCATGTGCACTGGTATACGAATAGTACGCGCTTGGTCCGCGATAGATCTTGTGATGGCTTGCCTAATCCACCAAGTTGCATATGTAGAAAATTTATACCCTCTTCTATATTCAAATTTATCTACTGCTTTCATTAAACCAATATTACCCTCTTGGATTAAATCTAAAAATTGTAATCCTCGATTTGCATATTTTTTTGCAATAGAAATAACAAGACGCAAATTTGCTTCTATCATTTCTTTTTTTGCCCTTGAGGCCTGTCTTTCGCCTTTTTGTATAGTGTTAACTAATTTCTTGAATTCCGCTATGGGTAGAGAAATTTCTTCTTCCATTTGCTTTAGCTCTTGGATTATCCTAGTAACAGTAGAAGATTCATTATTTATAAAATTTGTCCATACAATGGATTTCTTAACTATTTTTTCTACCCAATTTATATCAATTACTGACCCCATATATTCATTTAAAAAATCTAACCGACTTATATTGTATTTTTCAGCAAGCCTAAGGAAATTTGATTCCTTAGATATTAAATCTTTATTTACGCTATACATTTTATTTAAGATTTCTTCAATCCGTTTAGAATTAAAATGAACATCAGAAATCTCATGAATTATAAGATCCAAATTTTTTGCATATTGTTTATTTTCATGTAAATTTTTAATTTTACTAGGTTGCTTATAATGTGTTTTTGCATCATTAAGCAAAGTCTCAGCAAGATTAGCAATCTTCTCCATATAATCAATAATACTTGGAAGTAGCTGTAATTCCATTGCTGCAATTGGTATATTCCCAACATCTTCAGGTTCTTCTCCCTCATGTTCTAAATCACTTACTTGGTTATCCTCATTACTTTCGTTTATATGAGCTTCTAAATCGATCAAATCTCTTAGCATAATTTTTTCATTTATCAAATCCTCATACCATTTGATAAAGAATTTCATCGCTATGGGGCTCTCACAAAGCGATTTAATCATTATTTTTTTGCCTTCTTCAATTTTCTTGGCTATTTCTATCTCACCCTCACGTGAAAGTAGCTCTACCCCTCCCATATCACGTAAATATAGCCTCACTGGATCATCTGTTGTTCCTAAATCCTCTTCTTCATTTTCTTCTTCTGTTTCTTGATCAATAGTTTTGCTTACAGTAGAGATATTAAGATCATCATCAAGATTAATATCAAGTTTAATATCCTCATCATCATCTTCTATAATGTCAATTCCTGCATCAGAAAATTTTGAAATAGCTTTTTCAAGATCATCAATTGATAAATTATTATTCGCTGGAATCGATTTGTTAATCTCTGTATACGTAACAAGATTTTTGTTTTTAACTTTTTTAACTACGTTTACTGAACCTTTAAGGTTTGGTTTATCTTTATCTCTTGTCATGTTTATATAAGCCTTTAATTGTTGGAAAAGGATTCTTTTAAATTTTGAAGTTCTTTAGAAATTTTAAAAATTTCTTCCTGATATAATATTGCCTTTTTATTAAAATTATCAGAAGCATTTTGTATGATAGAGGCATATTCTTGTTTAAGCATTACTAAATGATACTGCTTACGTAACAATTCCCAAAGCAAATTAGGGTCAATCCCTTTGTTATTGGATGATATATTAAGAAATAAATTATCAGGTCTCGATAATAATAAAAAACTATCCCAAAATCTAGTTTTTTCCACAGTTTCCTTGATATTTTCTATTTTAGAATAATTATTCTTCGTAATCAGCTCAAAATACCAATCACGAAAATCTGAAAGCTCAGTATTTTTTAATGATAATGAAGCTAGGAAGTCTTTTGTTATTTCATTATTTAAAATTTCAGGAAACCTTATAAACATTGAGCATAAAGCATGTTCTAACGTTTCTATTTCCGAGTAATTATATTGTGGCATTAATTTCGTCGTTTGACTTACTTTGCCTTTGTATTTTATTAAATTTTGCCAAATTTGGTCTTTGAAAAACTTACGATAGTGACTACTAAGCACATTATCGGTAATTTGTTTGCAATAATTTTCTAGATTCACCTCCAATTGGGCCCTAGCTTCGGGACTCGTAAAAATTTTACCATCATATTCAATTTGCCAAATCATCTCCGACAATTCTATCCTGTCACTAAGAAGTCTAGAAAACATCTTGTCTCCACCTTGCCTGATTATATTATCTGGATCAGAATTAGATGGAAGCTGTATAAAAGAAATTTTCTTATTATTGGAGATGAAAGGTAAGCTAAGATTTATCAACCTAATACTTGCCTTTATTCCGGCCTCATCACCATCCAAACAAAGCACTATTTCTTCTGCAACTCTCCATAATTTTCGTAAATGCTTCTCTGTTATAGCAGTACCAAGACTTGCTACTGTTTCATCAAAACCAGCTTCATGCAGCGTGATAACATCTAAGTACCCTTCTACTAAAATAGAATATTTCTTATTATAAGCTGCCTTTATTGCTTTATTTTCTCCGTATAATGTTTCATTTTTTTTAAAAATAGTTGTCTCTGGTGAGTTTAGATATTTGGGTAATCCTTCCCCTATTACCCTACCCCCAAAACCAATTACTTTATTGTAAACATTTTTTATTGGAAACATTATACGGTCATGAAAGATTTCATATAATCTTCCATCGTCTCTTTTTCCAATTAAACCAGCTTTTATAAGCATTGCTTCTGGTATTTCTTTTTCTTTAAAAAATTGCTGTAATTTCCCTCCTGAAGGAGCAAAGCCTATAGTAAATTCTTCTATTGTTTTTTTGTTAATTTTTCTATTTTTAAGATAATCTAATGAATTAGCATCTAATTTTGATTGAAAAAACTTTGAAGCTATTTGCAATATATTTAAAACTTGCTCTGATTCTTCATAAATAATTTTCTGCTCTTTGGTAATTGTTGGTAATTCTATATTATGATCTTGAGCCAGTTTTACTGCCGAATCGCTATATGATATACCATTCATTTTAGAAAAGAACGTTATCACATCACCGCTAGCCGCACAACCGAAACAATAATAGACCCCCTTTACATCGTTTACGGAGAAAGATGGGGTTTTTTCATTATGAAATGGACATAATCCTAAATATTCATTAGACTTCTTGAGTAAAGCAACTTTTTCCCTTACAATATCAGACAAGTTAATTCTATTTCTTAGTAATTCGTAGAATTCTACTGGAAGCTTCATATTCCCAAGATAAAGTTAAATATAATTGTAGAAAACCCATAAGCTACTGGGATTAACAAATTATCATTCATATAAAACTTCCAAGAGTAAAATTCAATAGCAGTTGTTATAAGAGCGCTAATTATAATTACTAAGAAACTTGTGTTATAACCAATAAAAAAATGACCAATGATGCCGATTAATATCGCAGAGATTAGGAAAGCAGTAGAACCCTCCATAGATTTGCCATTATACATTCTTGTCCCTATCCTAACGCCAACTAATGCAGCTAAAGCATCAGACACTATTAAAACAAGCCATGCAGTAATAGCCAACCCTTTTGAGAAGAAAAGAGCGCTAAGAAAAAAACCCAACATCATAAAACTAGCCCCACTTAGCCTAAAGGAGCCACTTTCTTCTTCTGTTCTCATTAATTTTAAAAAAAATTTATCTGTAAAACCTTTAATTTTAGCATTATAATGCCTAGATATATCGAGGTATAGAACTAAGCTAACAATTAATAGAAGTAGTGATGTTGTAAGTAGCTTTGATGAAAATAAATAAAATAATGGAAATATTAAACTATATAAGTGGAATATTTTACGTTTGATTTCGAAATTAAATACCATATAGTTTTCATGAATAAATTAAACGCTGTTTGACAAAATTTATTACTGTAAATATACTTAAAAACTTAACTTAAACAAGATATAATTCTGGAAGATATAATTATGGTAAAATTTCCTATTACCAAGAAGGGGTTTGATAAGCTTGAACAAGAAATCAAACATTTGAAACATACAGAACGACCAAAAATCATTGAAGCTATAGCTACAGCTAGAGAATTTGGGGATTTATCTGAAAATGCTGAATATCATGCTGCACGTGAGAAACAGAGCTTTGTTGAAGGCCGTATAATAGATTTAGAAAATAAAATGGCTAGAGCTGAGATTATTGACATTTCTAAGCTTTTTGGTGATACTATAAAATTTGGTGCAACAGTTTGTTTAATTGACGATGAAACTGAAGATCAAGTTATTTATCATATTGTGGGTGAGTACGAAGCAGATATAACTAAGAAAAGAATTTCTATTGTTTCACCAATTGCCAAAGCTCTTATAGGTAAAGTAGTAGGAGATATAGTAGAAGTATCAACTCCAAAAGGCTCTAAATCTTATGAAGTTGTAGAGGTGCAATATAATGAATTAGATTTGTAAACTATCGTATAAGTTTACTCATTTGACACTAATTAATTAAAGAAAAAAGAAAAAAGTATGGCAAAAGCTACAAATTTACTTACATTCTCAGCAGAATCAGGGTTTTATCAGTATTTACAAAAAATTAATAAGATTCCATCCTTAAATCCGGAAGAAGAATTTTTGCTTTCAAAAGCATATTTAGGGGAAAATAATTTGGAAGCCGCTCATAAATTAGTTACAAGCCATTTAAAATTAGTAGCTAAAATTGCGGTAGGGTATAGAAACTATGGACTACCATTGCCTGAATTGGTGTCTGAAGGTAATTTAGGCTTGATGCAAGCAGTTAAGAAATATAATCCAGATTTAGGATTTCGTTTGTCTACATATGCTATGTGGTGGATTAAAGCATCAATTCAAGAATATATATTAAAATCATGGTCTTTAGTTAAAATCGGTACAACTTCTGCACAAAAGAAGCTGTTTTTCAGTTTAGGAAAAGTAAAACGTAAAATTATGAACCTCTATTCGAGGTCTATAACAGATGAAGATTTTCCGCAAATAGCAAAAGAGCTTGGAGTTACTAATCGTGAAGTTGCTGAGATGAACTCAAGATTATCAGGGTCTGATTTATCTCTAAATAACCCAATTGGTAGTGAAGAAGATTCAGGGGAATTAATAGAATTTCTGCCTGAAAACCGTCCTAGTCAAGAACTAACTATGATAGGTAAACAAGAATCTTCATTTAAGCACACCCTGTTAAAGCAAGCAATGATGGTTTTAAATGATAGAGAATTGGATATTTTAACAGAACGTAAATTGAAAGAATCCCCAACTACACTTGATATTTTAAGCATTAAATATGATATTTCTAAGGAACGTATAAGGCAAATTGAGAATAAAGCATTTGAAAAGATTCAAAATTTTATTTTGGCACAAACTTCAAAAGATGAAAATACTTCGAAATTTCTAGAAAGAACTGAACCAAAATGAGAAATTTCTGTTGTTTTATTCTAATAAGCATTTTACTATCTGGGTGTTTTTCTATTGATACAACTACAATATATAATAAAAGCCAAACAAAGGGAGCTTCAGAATCCGAACCTATATATTTAGGTTTTTATAACAATAAACATGCGTCATTTTACTTTATCTTAAAACATAAAGCACTGGCTAAAGAGTATTTTTTACATGTACGTTGGATCTCAAATAATAATGATATTTTATTTGATAATCTTAAAACAACACTAAAATTTTTAGTTAATAACTCTGAAATCATTACATTACAGCCAATTAAGACGCCAAAAGTAATTGCATATAACTTAGATTCAAAAGGTCATGAGGAAGAAGGAGTTTTTAGTCTTACATATGACCAATTAAGTTTAATTGCAAATGCTAAAAAGGTGGAAGTTGAACTAAATGGCAAATATATAATAGTTGTTGGTCATTTTAATAGGATACATACATTTAAGGCATTTAGAAACTTTCTGAAAGAAAGCTAAGCTATAACAAGATCACAACAATAATTGTAACAAGGAAAAACTATGTTAAGATTTTATTCTATCTTTTTGATCTGTTTATCATTTGCATTAACTGGATGTTTGCCAGTTTTTTTTACAGCCGCTACTACTTCTACTCTTGCTGCTGCTAAAGATAGATCTATTGGAAGTGCTATTGATGATGTTAAAATAGCGACAATGATCAAAACTGCTTTTATTAAAAATAATTTCAAAGAATTATATACTAAAATTAAAGTAGAGGTATTGCAGTCTAGGGTTCTGTTTACTGGTTCAGTAGATAAAGAAGAAGATATAGTTACTGCTGTCAAAATAGCTTGGGACCAACCTGATGTGACAGAAGTAATAAATGAGCTTACGGTAGATAAAAAAAGTAATCATTTTGATTTATTACAATATACAAAAGATACAATGATCACTAGTCAAATTAAGTCTAAAGTATTTGTGCATCGAGACATCAAGTTTATAAATTATACTGTAATCACTGTAAATAATATTGTCTATTTATTCGGTATTGCTAAATCTGAAGAGGAGTTAGAGAAAGTTAGTAATATAGCATCTAAAATCAGAGGCGTTGGAAAGGTTATTAGCCATGTAAAGCTAAAAGAAGTTAAACCTGATGTCCAAGAATAACTATTTTTGTAAATTTTTATTACTCCTCTGCTGTTGTACTTGGCTTACTGGTTGCATGGACTCTACGCACCGATTACATAAAAAACTTTCCAAAGAAGATCCTAATAATACCCATTATAAAGGCCATTATAAAGTAGGAAAAGAATATAAAATCAAAGGAAAGAAATACTTACCAAAACATGTTATAAAATATAATCAAACTGGCATTGCATCTTGGTATGGTGGGAAAGATGGGTCTCACGGTAAAAAAACAGCTAATGGTGATAAATATAATAAAAATTTATTGAGTGCTGCCCACCCTATATTACCTCTACCAAGCTTGGCTAAAGTAACGAATCTTAAAAATAATAAATCATTAATTCTTATGGTTAATGACAGAGGGCCTTTCTCAAAAAATCGTATTATAGATGTTTCTGAAAAAGCATCTGAGATATTAGAATTCAAAAGCCATGGGACTACGAAAGTAAGAGTAGAATATATGCATGAAGAGACTCAAGAATTTTTAAAGAACTTGGCTTTAAATAAAAAAGAGGGTTCTAAAGCAAAACATAAACTAAAAAAAACTAAATGCAGTGTTAATTGCCATGTAAAATTAGTAAATCTAAAACATAGGTTAGCTATTATACCATAATAATGACTCTGACCATTCTTTCATTGCGGGTAAGTGGTCAATTTTGTATTAGCAGCAAAATCTTTTCATAATAACCCGACTGGCATACATTAGATTTCTTTCTAAAACTCCATCTAGTTTTATTTTGTTGTCATTAGAACCTTAAAAAAAGCTCACGTAGATTTATACTTTCCATTTTTTTAGAACCTAATTCCTAAAAATACCGCTAAATTATTTATTTTCGAACAATTTTGACGGAGAGACGAGTAAACAGTCGTTCTGCCATGTAGCCCCCGGAGGGCGTAGTACCCAGAAAATTGTGCACAATACTTTGCCACACCTTTGAATGGTTACATTACTACGTACCTGAAATAGATAACGAATTCCCAATGGATTTCAATTATATGAATTATATGTCTTCAATAAGGCTTGAATGATTCATTAAAGATGCAAACTATTTTTTTACCGTGACGTATTGAGAGTTTCTTGAAAACTTGTTCTATTATAACCATGTTACTATTGTCCGGTGCAAGGCGGTAATTGACCATTGATTCTCTTAAGGCCTCATCGACTGCAAATATTGCTGGTAATTCAGCGTTTTTATCTCTGAACTGTAAATATGTAAATTCTCCATCATCAAAAACTTTAATTGGGGCGATCTCTTCATGGCCGCTAATAGAATAATTAAAATTATATTTTTCTGGATGAGCTAAATCAGGGCTACTGCTTGCACTGCCATAAGTTTTTAAATGCTCGGCCTCTTCTTCATCTGGATAAATAAATCTCACATTAAATACCATATCTGGATCTCTAATATCTTGAGTTTCTGCAGCATATAATTCAAAGAAATATGTTCTTTTATTTGTGATAAGAGTCATATTAGTAGTGGCATCTTGTTCCATTGGTTTTATAAAAATTCTATTGCCAGCAGGGACTACTTGCCATGATGTAGTATCGCCCATAGATATACTAACTATAGATTCATCCTTAGCAAGTTCTATACTTGCTTGATAACCATAATATCCAATGAATTTAAATACATCATCAGGATTATAAATCATAACCCTAATCCTGCTATCAATAGCAGCTGGCCTAGATTCTCTAATAGCAAATGTATTAATTGTACAAAATGTTAGTATAAAAAATACTAATATAAGATTTATCTTTTTCATTTAATTATTTTTATTTTCTAATTTATTTTCTATCATCTTAAGTTTATAATTAGTGACAGCAAAGTTAAACCTTGAATCCATTGGTAAATTTAAATTAATTCTATCTATTTCAAAATCCAACGAGACTTGCCAAACAATATTTTCTATTATTTCTCCGCTATTACTTTTTGCAGTAGATGTAAACGTTAGTATACATTGATCTTCAGTTGGATATGTTGCAGATAATATATTAATAGAACGTCTAAAAGATTTTTGATAACGCATAACAGGTGACAATGAATTATCTACATTCATAAAATTAAAAAACTTTCTAAAAATAACTCTAGTGGAGTTATTTTGCATAAATGTAAATTGTTGTTTTAGAGTATCATAATTATAACTTTCTCTTTGTACCACGTAATTTCTTACCATTATATCAGCTATAGACTTCAAAGGATCATTTTGCGTTTGATTAGCTCTTAATATATTTGCAGTAGTCTGAAATATATTATCAGATTTAATGGAATATCGAACTTGCCTTATAATAGGAAATAAAGAATAAATAGTATAAACTAGTAACAATAAGACAACACAAAAAATAGAACATACTATCAATAGGCATGATCTTTGCGTAAGTGGGTAAATATATTTGGAATTATACCATTTCCTAGCGTCAACGAAGTATTCTCCTGACTTAATATATTCTTGAACAGATAATTGCATTAGGTTTTTTTCTTCCATTGATTCTAAATATAATCTTTTGTTAATTCTATAGCATAATAACATAATTAAGCAAAAAGATTATTGAATTATACATTTTTGGCAATTAAGAATCATTTAAAAATTTGATCATGTTGTCACTAACACATAAAATACAATGGAATATTTTGCTAATAACTTGATAATTGTTGCTTTTTAGGTTACTTATTTAAAAAGTAATTTATTAATTCTTAAAGATGATAAACTTATATAAAATATTGACTGTAAATATACTGTTGCTAATGCTATTGTCATGTGCTCCTAGCCCACCATACGAGATCAGAAGTCCTTGTGTGTCAATTGAGCTCGATAATTCATTTGCTATAAACCCATGTGTTCGTAGACCAGTAAATTTAGATATATCGTGACCTACCTATTAATTATTCATCCGTCCTAATTATGGTCAATTTACTTACCAAAAAGCCATAATTTAACAGAATGCATTATTTTAGAGAAAACCCCAATTTCTTCTACTGATTCTCCTGCTATTATTGTTGTTTCATGAATCTTATTATCTATATTAATAACCATCTTTCCAACAAGATCTCCCTCCTTTATAGGCGCTTTAATAGGGGATGCGTACTCAAGCTTTATATTTACATTATTCTGGTTTAATCGTGGAATTAATATCATAACATCTTCTTTTAAAATTAAAGGAATTGCCTCTTTCATTCCAAATAGTACTTTTGCTTCCTTCTCTACTATATCTCCTTTAGCAAAAAGCTTTTTATTAATAAAATTGTGTTTGACCCAATTCAAAAGTATTTCTGCTTCACTCGATCTTTCTTTCATGGAACTAAGGCCGTTTATCACCATTATGTAACGTTTTCCATTATCTATAAAAGATGCTGCAATTCCAAAACCACCATCTTCAGTGTGACCAGTTTTAATCCCATCACAACCAATCTCTTTATACAATAATGTATTGCGATTTCCTTGTGTTATAGGGCGGCCTTTCTGATCTTTACCAAAAGTAAAAGTTTTTTCACTATATAATGAATAGAAATCTGGATGATCTTTAATAAGAGCTATGCCAAGTAGCGCTAGATCATACGCAGTGCTGTAATGATTTTCCTCTGGCCAACCGCTAGAATTCATAAAATTGGTATTTTTCATACCTAATTCCTGTGCTTTTGCGTTCATTTCATTTACGAAAAGCTCTTCACTACCATATAATCCTTCCGCAGCTACAATACATGCATCATTACCAGACTGTATTATTATACCACGTAGAAGATCTTCAACTCGCACTTTATCTCCAAGCGATACAAAGGTTTTTGATCCACCAATGCGCCAAGCTTTTTCGCTTACAGGAAATTGAGAATCATATGATATTTCAGCTTTTTTAATTTTTTCTTGAATGATATAAGACGTCATCATTTTTGTCATAGAAGAAGGAAGCATCTTCTCAAATGGCTTTTTCTCAAGCAATATAATTCCTGTGTCAAAATCTATAACAATTGCTTGCCTAGATTTGAGCAAGATAGGAGTAGTGTTAAAGTGACGTATAATATCGCTATCTGTAACTTGCTGTTCTATAATAATTTTTTTTGTTGCAATAGATTTTGTTTTTGCAGCAATAGATTCTAAAGGTATGGTTGCATAAATAAAAAAAAGAATATTAGCAAAAGCTTTCGAAATTTGGTTCATGATTATAAAATACAATGTTTTTATAATCTTATACCAAATTCATAAGTAAAATGCACAATTTTATTTATGAATTTTTTATCTTTCTTTTCTTTTTCTACTAGGATTCTCTGCAATAGGTGGTGTTTGTGAGGGATTTAAATTACCCGCGTTTTTGCCTTTAATTAAAGAAAATTGATCTAAAATCTTTTGTTGGGATTTTATAACATCCTGATCTACTTGACGATTAGGGTTAAGGGATAGAGCTATGGCTTCTTGTAGGGCTTTCTCATCTTGCATCTCTATTTCCGTTAGTTTTTTATTGATATCTTTTACGCTAATTGTAGGGCTTTGCTGAGGAATTTCCTCTTTAGCCACTACTTTTATTGGTTCTTTAACCTTTTCTATAAGAGATAGAGTTATGGCTTCTTGTAGGTCTTTTTGACCTTGCATCTCTATTTCGCTAATTGTAGGGCTTTGCTGAGGAATTTCTTCTTTAACCACTACTTTTATTGGTTCTTTAACCTTTTCCCTTATTAACGCATCTGCTTTTTCTAAGTTTTCTTTTTGGTTAAAACGCAACACAGCAGCGCCTGGTTCAAATTGCAATTTACCACGATTATTTTCTATGCCTAATTCACCTTCTTTTGGCCTGGAGCCATTTAACTGAGTTTCAAGGTTAAATACACATGCCGCTCCACATGAATTGTGATCACTCTGGAATATAACATTACCCTGATTTCGTTTTACTGAAGTAATGTTAAATCGTTCTTTAAATCCATCCTCAATCACTTGTATTTCTTGTTGATATGATCTATTCACTTCACCTTTCTCACCTAAAGGATCTATAATTACCAATTCACTAGTACCGTCTTTTTTGTGATGCAAAGTAGCTGCAACGTAATGGGCTCCGCTAGATGGAATTGGTATAGGTGGCAGGTCAGAATCTGGCACGCCAGCCTTCCTACAAGCTTCTATGTCTCTTTCTTGTTCCAGCATTTTTTCAGTCATGCCACCAACACGGAATATGCCAGCTACAGTATAATCACTATTTTTATGCTTTATTCCATCAAAATATGTTTTAAGCGCCTTCCTAGCCTCTACTTTATCTTCTTCATCGCTATCATGTTCCCGGTATTAATATCAGCTGTACTACGTACTGATAAGGCTGGAACAAACACCTCTGCCTTACCTCCAATTTCATGTTCTGAAAAAACAACATTTGACAGCATACTCATTAGCTCTCCAACAGTTTGTAATTCATATTGTGTATCTAGTAAGAATTCTGCAGCATTGACCATATTTATCTCATTAGTTTAAATGTATGACTCCATAATATACCTATTTTTAAGTTGTGTCTAAATTTTATGTAAATTTTGCTTATTAGTGCAGCTATTTTCCTATGTTATATCTGTTCCCACCCTAATTTACTTAGAGGAAAGATTTTAAGGTCAGACCAGCTCACGCTGCCAATGAAGGTAAAGTGTTTAAATCTAGTAGCCCGCCACCCACTGGGCATCCTGGGCGAGCTATTAATTGTAGATGCTGGGCCGAAGAGGTTGTTGCAACTTTTCCTGTGGAATTTGAATATTTTGTGAACAAGTATGATGTAAAAACTTGGCCAAAACCTCCGATTGACGGTATACTAACTGAAGGTTTAGCAACAAAGGCTAAATATCGAAAAAGGGGTGAGAAAAGTTTATTTGACAAATATGGAGGAGAATGGCGACCAGACATTATAAATCAATATCATAACTTACATTGAGATTATAAAGCAGCTGGGAGATGTTCCGAGTAGTTGAATATTCCAATTAATAATATATCAACGAAAAAAGGATTAGAATATGTTAAAAATGAAATATTTCGAAGAATTTAAAAGCGATAGACAGCTAGTTATTTTAGGAAATGCGCAAGAATATTTGCGCGCTGGAACAATGTTAGCTAATAAAGAAACTGCAATATTAAATGATCCAGATTTTGCAATATATTACGACACTAAATTGCTTACACAATGGCAATTATATATTAACAAAAAAGAATGCGAAGAGCTGTCTGAAATCTTTTTACGTTGTGGTTCAAATCCTGGTCAATATCATTATTACTATGAAACTGAAGCATTAGAACGCGAATTTAGGATAAGAGCCATCTATAAAGATTGAAGCAATAAGGATTATATAGAATATAGTGTTGAGTTACGATAGATTTTTGAACAAAAAAAAGGTAACTCAACATGAAGAAATGTATCACAAGTGTATTTTATTTAATAGATAATTTTTGCAAAATATATCAAGAATGGGAGCGAAGTAAGTTATTACCAAACGATAGAAAACGATATCGAGAAGGTAGTTTAAAGCTATCCGAGCTGATGACTATAATTGTGTATTTTTATCTGTCACCTTGCAAAGATTTTAAAAATTATTATTTATACCATTTGCCATATAAATATAAGGGTTATTTTTTACTTCCAAGTTACAGTAGAATAATTCAATTATGGCCTAGGCTAATATTGCCGATATCTTTAATGTTTCAAATGTTACGGGGTGATGACACAGGTATATATTTTATTGATTCCACTAAATTGTCAATATGCCACGGTAAACGTACTCATAGTAACAAAGTATTTGGTAAAATTGCTAAGGTTGGAATGAGTAGTTATGGCTGGTTCATTGGGTTTAAGCTACATTTAGTGATTAATAATCTTGGCGCAATTATAGCTATTAAAATTACCAAGGGTAATGCAAGTGATTTATCTGCTGTAGACTCTATGACTCAAGGATTACGAGGTAAAATATTTGGTGACAAGGGATATATTTCTAAAGATCTATTTAATAGACTTTATGCTAGGAATTTACGTTTATTTACAGGGATTCGCAAAGATATGAAAAATTATTTATTAGAATTAGATGATAAAATCACTTTGCGCAAACGATCACTTATTGAAGGAGTGTTTAATATTCTTAAGAACCGCATGTGCTTAGAGCACACAAGACATAGATCGCCTATAAACTTCCTAGTCCATATATTAGCTTGTATAACTGGCTATGCTATTCTAAAATCCACTTTTAACCTAAATAATCAAGC
>Ga0209702_10002195_pt1 | contig 34988 bp, 35 predicted proteins | sample FRY01_FD_187210 | JGI IMG/M metagenome (GOLD analysis project Ga0209702, IMG submission 187210) | Freshwater microbial communities from Lake Fryxell liftoff mats and glacier meltwater in Antarctica - FRY-01 (SPAdes) (version 2) | ecosystem: Environmental > Aquatic > Freshwater > Ice > Glacier...
ATTTTTTTGGAACATCTGTTTTAGGAAGTTATTCTTTTGCCTACCGTTTATTAAGTGTGCCTGGAAGTTTAATTAGTTCCGCAATTTCTCAAGTATTAATGGAGAAAGCTACAAAATCAATGAACAACGGGGAAAGTATAAAGCCGATGGTTATGCGCATTTATAAAATTGTATTTTTATTGGGTGCTCCTTTATTTTTGATTTTATTTTTATTCGCCCCAGATATTTTTGCGTTCATTTTTTCTGAAAAATTCCGGGAAGCGGGCGTTATTGCTCAAATACTTACGCCCTGGATGTTTTTGAATTTTATAGCAAATTCAGCATCAGGAATTCCAATTATATACAATCGTTTAGGAATACCTTTTCTATTTACATGTATTGATATTTTATTAAAAGTGCTTTCTTTGTTTATAGGATGGTATTTCAAAAGTTATCATATTGGTTTTATGGTAATGAGTATCTCTGGCAGTATTTTATTGTTAGTTACTTTTGCTTGGATTTTTTCGTTGATTTCGAAACCAAAACTAAATCATTATGAATAAGGATTTAAGGGAAATGGAGCATTTTGACCCGCAAAAATTTATCGAGTTAGTAGCGCGTCTTGAAAATAATGCTGAATTGTCAATTGAAACGATTGAAAACGATACATTCCCACTTTTAAAATTAAAGAAAAATAAATTTGATTATCTATTTTCTCTACCATTTAGTTTATACACCTCTGTTAATTCGAGCAACAAAATCGAGCAATTAGTTGCATTTTTAGTTCAGAAAAGGAGCGATTCTTTAATAATTAATTTTCCGCCTTTTACAGAATTGACAGTTTGTAAAGCCCAAGAACTAGCATCCAAATACAAATGTCATCTAAGTATCAATACATGTCACATAGTGAATACAGATCGTTCTTTGGAAGAAGTCATTTCAACCTTTAATTCAACAAGGAAAAAACATATAAAACGATACCAAAAAGCGGAACAATTAAAAGTGTTTCAAACTTTGGAGCCATATTATTTTGATGAATATTACAAACTTTACTTAGATTCAGTGAATCGATGGGAAAATGGAAATATTGGTTATAGTAAAGAATTAATAGCTAATTTGCATTTAGTTCCAGGAATTCGAATGTGGGTAGCTGAATTGGAGGGCAAAGTTATATCTGCAATGATTTGTATCTATCATCAGGATCATGTTTTCGATTGGTTAGCAGCTTCTATTATTAATGATGATTTAAAGAAATTATATGCTCCCGTAGCAGTTCAGTTTGAAGTTATTCGTCATGCGGTAGAGCATGGATTAAAGTATGTAAATATGGGAGCAAGTGTTAATCTTTTAGGTGTAAGTGATTTTAAAGATTCTTGGGGTGCTTCGGAGCATGAAACGTACACGTTCAATAAAACATCAACATTTTTTAAAGTGTCAAAAAAAATAGTTACGAATATTAAAAAACTACTGTCATAAAATGCTTTTCAAAATAGTATATAGCCATTTTAAACAATATGTTGCGGCATATTTAGCAATGGCAAGAGTTATGAAGCGATATCCTACAACCATAATAGGCAAAAGGGTTGATATCATCAATCAAAATGCGCTAGAATTGGGCGAAAAGGTTTCACTACATGATAATGTAATTCTACATTGTGGTGGAGCTGAATGGTGCAACTTCGAAGGTTCAATTAAAATAGGAAGTCAATCTGTTATTTCATCCCTCTGTGTCTTTTGGGGATGTGGAGCGAATATTATAATTGGTAAGAACTTCGATTGTGCTCCAGGTGTGAAAATTTATGCCTCGCGAACAGATTATGAAAAAAAGATTGAGTACCCCGCCTTGAATCCACATGTTTTTGAAGATGTTATCATCGGTGATAATGTGATTTGTTATACGAATGTAGTTATAAGTCCAGGAGTTAAAATTGGAAATGGAGCTGTTATTGGAGCAAATAGTTTAGTAATCAGTGATGTGCCAGAAAATGCCATTGTTGGGGGTTCACCAGCAAAGGTTTTACGAATTTTGGATCGGAAATAGCATGTTGGTAAAGTACAAGTTTGTCGTTAATAATATTCTTTCACCTGAAGGTAAAGTTTCAATTCATTTAGGTAATTCGGAAGTCTCTAATAGTCTGTTATCCTATTTTAATTCGCGTTCTTGGAAGCGCGGATTCATCAAACTTAAAAAATTCAATATTTCCTTATTACCAATTACTGATTTTTTGAAGGAAGAAGAATATCTTTCATCTGTGAATGGTAAAAATTCAGCAGCATACTTCTCAAGGCGATGCACAAAGATGGGGTATACAGTTAGGTCTTTCAATCCAAATAATCAAATTGAAGAAATTTTCACAATAAATACCTCTTCAACTGAAAGACAAGGGAGAGTGATGGATAAAAACTACCAAATTAAAGTTAATGAGTGGCCAACAGATGAAGAGAATCAATGGTTTGGTATCTTTTCTGAAGAAGGAAAATTAGTTGCTTATGTTTGGACGTATATCGCAGGTGAAATGGTATTGATAAATAGAATTTTGGGCCATGCCGATTTCTTGAAAGATAATATTATGTACTTATTGATGACGAAGGTGGTTGCGGCTTTTGTTCAATCAGATGAAATAAACTACCTTATGTATGACACCTTTGGTAAAGTCGAAAATGGACTCGTATTGTTTAAAAAGCGCATTGGATTTAAACCGTATACTGTAAATTTTGAGCGATGATTAAAACTATTTTAAAGCGTATTAAATTAGATTATTTCCTGAGAGATCGAATTAAAGAATATGAAAACCTGATAAAAACAGCTTTAGAAAAAGGCTTTGAAATTATGCCGCACAGTCAGTTTTATGATTTGGTTAAAAACAATGAAATTGGGAATCGTAAAATATTAATGATTCGTCAAGACATCGATTCTGACCCTAAATATTGTAATGAGTGGTTGAAAATTGAACAGAAATACAAGATTCATACGTCATATTATTTTCGACTGTGTACGATTGATTTTTCTATTATGAAACGTATTTTAGAATCTGGCTCAGATTGCGGTTATCATTATGAGGAATTAGCAACATATGCTAAAGCACACTCAATTAAATCACCCGAACTTATCTCCCAACATTTTGAGGAAATAAGAAAAGAATTTAAACATAACTTAGTTTTACTAGAAGCAAAGTTGGGTCAAAAAATTAAATACATTGCCAGCCATGGGGATTTCGCGAATCGCAAGTTAAAAATGCCCAATCATTCATTTATTGACCGAACAGTTTTGGATGATAACGGATTGGTCTTTGAAGCTTACGATAAAGAGTTCTTGGATAATTACGACATCAATATAATGGATGATGGCGGACCTAATTATCACACAGGACCAATTTCACAAATGAATGCATTAGATCAGTTTCAAGTAGTCCATTTATTATTACATCCCAAAAATTGGAGATCAAGTTTCTATTGGAATACATATGAAAATTCCAAACGTTTTTTTGAAGGATTAAAATACTAAATTTGTGTAGCATCTTCATTAATCAGAAAGCCACCAATGCGGAAACTTTTATTAGTTGGTTCAAACACAATTCATACCTACAAGTATTTGCAATTAGTTGAAGATTATTTTGATGAGATTCTATTAATTACCAATGAAAAGTCAACGGCATATGATTATCCGGCGATTGAATTGAGTTTCAAATTAAAAATAAGAAACTTCTTTTCAACGGTTCAAGAGATCAAAAAACACATTGTATCCTTTGAACCATCAGTAATTCATGTGCATCAAGCCAATAGTTATGGTTTGTTTGCCCTTTTGGCAAGCAGGAATACTGGGATACCAACGGTATTAACTGCTTGGGGCAGTGATATCTTACTACTGCCAAAGACCAATTTTTTATTCAAAAAGATGGTTCAATTTAATCTACGTACTGCGGATTTTCTCACTTCTGATTCCACTTTTATGGCTGAAGAAATGAAGAAATTGGCATCATTAAAAAGTGAAATTGTCATAGCTAATTTTGGGATTGATGTTACACCAATTCCATGTGAAAAAGAGAATATTATCTATTCAAATCGTTTGCACAAAAAGTTATACCGAGTTGATAAGATTATCGATGCATTTTTTCGATTTAAGGAAAACCCTAATTATGCTGACTGGCGATTGGTCATTGCTGCAACTGGCACCGAAACAGAGGCCTTAAAAGCAAAAGTTGCAAATTTAAAATTACTAAAGGACGTGGAGTTTGTCGGATGGATTCAGAAAGAAGACAATGAGAGATGGTATTCAAAAGCTAAAATTTGGGTATCAATTCCAGAATCTGATGCTACATCCATCAGTTTATTAGAGGCTATGGCGTGTGGATGTATTCCTGTTGTTTCTGACTTACCTGCCAATCGCGAGTGGATTAAATCAGGAGTGAACGGAATAATCGCTGAAAATTTAGAAAGCAATTACATTGAGAAAGCAATGGAAATAAACCAAGTGAGAGCAATGGAGATAAATCAAAAGAGAATAGCCTTGGATGGAACGAAAGATGCGAATCGAAAAAAGTTTTTAGAGCTCTATCAAAAGATGTTGAAGTAATGATAAAAGTGTGTCATATAACGAGTGTTCATAGTTGGAACGATTCAAGAATTTTTTACAAGGAATGCGTGAGCTTGGCTAAATGTGGTTATGATACTACTTTGCTTATTGTTAATGGAATTGATGAAGTTGTTGAAGGAGTTAAAATCGTTAATGTTCCATTTAAAAATAATGGGAGATTAAATAGAATAGCGTTTACTGGAAAAGTGTTATTGAAAAAGGCAATCGAATTAGAAGCAGATATTTATCATTTACATGATCCGGAATTATTAAGGATTGCACTTCGGTTAAAAAAGAAAACGGGTGCTAATGTTGTATTTGATGCACACGAAGATTTACCCAAACAAATAATGGATAAAGCTTGGATTCCATCATTTTTAAGAAAATCGATTTCTGGACTTGCTCATAATTATGAAATGAAAATTGCAAGAAAAATTGATGGTATCGTTTCAGTAACCGAGACTATTTGCGAACGCTTTAGAAAAGCAAATGTTAATGTTGCATTGGTTGCAAATTTTCCTAACCTTAATGAAATGGTCTCCTACTCGGATCTTGAAATTCAAAAAACTCAAAATTCTGTTTGTTATGTTGGTGCATTATTCGAAACTCGGGGTATTAAAGAGTTAGTTCAAGCGATTAACATGATAGATGCAACGCTCTATTTGGCAGGTACATTCTCTGAAGCAGAATACGAACAAGAAGTAAAAAACCTTCCTGGTTGGTCTAAAGTTGAATATCTGGGGTATTTGGATAGAAAAGAGATTATTAGGACATTGCAAAAATCCCAAATAGGGATAGTGACACTTCATCCTACAAAAAGCTATAAAGAATCAATGCCAATAAAATTGTTTGAATATATGTTAGCTAAATTGCCAGTTATTGCTAGTGATTTTGAATTGTGGAAGCCGATAGTCGAAAAAAACAATTGTGGTTTAATGGTGGATCCGTTAAATCCTCATGAGATTGCTGAAAAAATAAATTATTTACTTTCTAATGATACTCTTCGCAATGAAATGGGGGAAAATGGATATCAAGCAGTTATTAAAAATTACACTTGGGAGTCACAATTTAGAAACTTAGTAGAATTATATAATCGACTTGATAAATACTCTATTAAATGACTTGTTACAGTAAAGAAATTAGTAAGAATAGTAAAAGAATTCACACAGAAAAGTAATTAATAAATTTTGCTAATTAAGTATGATAAACATACTAACGTATTTTAAAAAAAATCACTTAGAAATTTTATTTTCAGGGTTTTTCTTTGTTTTGATACTTTTTTCGAAACTAGCAGCAATATATATTATAATAATAGCACTAGTAATTATTGTGAATTTCTCACTTAAAAAAATCTCATTTCAATTAAATAAATTTAGTTTGCTTTTTGCTGCTTTCTACATCACATACGCAATTGGTGTTATTTGGACGCAAGACTTCGATCAAGCCACTAGATATTTAGAAAACAAGGCGGTATTTTTGCTGTTTCCATTTTTGTTTTCTTTTCAAAAGCCAACAGGATTTAACATTCAACTAATTTATTGGGGTTTAATTTCCGCAACACTAGCTGCTTTTGCCTATGGGGTTTATATTGGGATTCCGTGTTATATAAAACACTTTTCATTTCCTTATTGCTTTTTAAAAAGTCATTTATCACCGTTCATGCATCCGACCTATATGAGTGCCTTTGCATTGATCTCAATGGTTTCTACCTATCAACTTAAGAAAGTTGACGCGATCAAAAAGTCTACTTTTATTTTCCTGATTGTTATTTTCCTTTTCTATACATTTTTACTCATGTCATTAGCTGGATTGTTATCAATTATGCTACTTGCAGGAATTCTTTTTCTACTCTATTTAAAGAATAAATTTTCAGTTAAGATCATGCTTGCTTTCACAATTCTTACGATTATAGTGCTATCAGTACTTATTTCATCAGTTCCATTCATTCGTGATGATATCAATGAAACGGTAAAAACAACTGAACGCTATTTTAAATCGCCTTCAATATTTATTCAGGAATTAGGAGAAAGTCCTTCAAGTTCAGAAACTCGCTTGGTTATGTGGTCAATAACTTTTGAAGAAATTGCTGAACATCCAATGGGTGTTGGAACTGGTAATGTAGATATTTATTTGGGAAGAAATATCACTCAAAAAGGAAATGAATATTTTGCTAAAAAACAGTATAACCCGCATAATCAATTCTTGCAATCACAATTGGAAATTGGAATTATTGGTTTGTTGATTTTAATCGCAATTACTTTTGGTGGCATTATTTATAGCATCAAAAAAAGAAATTTAATGTTAATCGTCCTTTTTGCGAGTCTTACTTTTAACTGTCTTTTCGAATCGATGCTCCAACTTCAAGCAGGGATTATTTTTTACCTATTTTTCTTCATGCTTTTAATTATTGATGAAGAATCCAACCCTAAAAAATCGCTTTCGTGAAAACGCTAACTGTTGTCATACCGTGCAGAAACGAAAGTAAATACATTGCTGAATGTATTGAAGCGATCTATGGATGTGTATTGCCAGAATCAACTGAAATCAAGGTATTTGTGGTGGATGGAATGAGTGATGATGGAACCCGAGAAATTGTCAATGAGCTGATGAATAAACACACACAATTAAGTCTCCTGGATAATTTTCAACAACTGACTCCTTTTGCTTTCAACCTTGGGATTCATGCTGGAGGAAAAGTGGATTACGTGCAAATAGTTGGTGCAAGACATATCTTGAGTAAAAATTATCTGCTGAATTGCATTGAAAAAATCGAAAATGATTCGTCGGTATGGTGTGTAGGTGGAAAAATAATCAACGAGTATATCAATACCACTGGACAAGTAATCTCTAAAGCAATGTCAACCGCTTTTGGAATGGGGCTCGGAAATTTCAGAACACTGAATAAATCTGGTTTTACGGATACTGTCACTAGTCCAATGTATCCATATTGGGTAATTGAAAAAATCGGTTTTTTTGATGAAGAATTGATTCGAAATCAAGACGATGATTTTAACTTTAGAGTAGCTCAGGCTGGAGGTAAAATATTTTATAACAATGATATTTCTTTGAAATACTATGTAAGAGGTAGTTATGAAGGACTTTGGCGACAGTTCTTTCAATATGGTTATTGGAAAGTATATGTCAACAAAAAACACAAGTCCGTTACCACTTTACGTCAATTGGTCCCGCCTCTTTTCGTGCTTTATTTGATGCTCTTGACCTTGACTATTTTAGGCGGAAGTGCAGTTTTTGCCGTTTCGTCTTTCCCATTATTGGTCTATCTCTTAATGGCGTTCTATTTTGCCTCAAAAGAACAAGATGATAAGGCAGGTCTTTGGGCAATTTTCAAAACCTTTCCAATTTTGCATATCAGTTATGGTTTAGGTTACCTCAAAGGTTTGTGGGATTTTCTTCTCTTAAATAAAAAACCGTCGGATAAACAAAAACGCTTATCGAGATAATGCTTAACTTCGAATCTTGAATTCTTAATCCCAAATCGCAAACATGATTCCTTTTTCACCACCTAGAATAGATCAAAAAGTAATTGATCAGGTAACAGCAGCTTTGCAAAGTGGTTGGATTACAACAGGACCGCGTACCAAATTGTTTGAAAAGAAAATCACGGAATACTGCGGATGCAAATCGACGGTAGCTGTTAATTCTTGGACAATGGGAATGCAAGTCTTTTTAAATTGGTGGGGAATCAAAGAAGGCGATGAGATTATTTTACCCGCTTATACATATTGTGCAAGTGCCAATGTGATTGTTCATTCAGGTGCAAAACCGGTAATGGTTGATATCAATGCAGAAGACTTTAATATTTCTGTCGATGCGATTCGCAAAGCAATTACGCCGCGAACAAAGGCAATTATTGCTGTTGATTTAGCCGGTTTCCCGTGTGATTATGATTTAATCAATGCCTTAGTGCAAGAACCGGAAATAATAAAATTGTTTCAAGCAGGAAACGATTTGCAAAATCAATTGGGACGAATACTCGTTATTTCCGATGCTGCGCATAGTTTTGGTGCAACGATGAATGGAAAACAAACAGGATCATTGACAGATGTTACGACCTTTTCATTTCACGCAGTAAAGAATTTAACAACTGCTGAAGGCGGGGCTGTTTGTTTCAATTTGCCAGATGGATTTGATCACGACGAAATCTATAAGATATTTTGCACGATGATTTTACATGGACAAAACAAAGATGCTTTAGCGAAGACACAGAAAGGTAATTGGCGTTACGACGTTGAAGAGCCCGGCTTCAAATGTAATATGACCGATTTACAGGCTGCTATTGGCTTGGTTGAACTAGATCGTTATCAAGAGAATTTAGATCGCCGTAAAGCAATTTTTAATCAGTATGATGAAGCCTTCAAAAAACACAATTGGGCACTAACACCCGTTCATACCACAGAAAATAAAATTAGCTGTTATCATTTGTACCAATTGCGCATTGCTGATATTACTGAAGCACAGCGTGATGCCATCATGCAAGTGATTTTTGACCAAGATGTTTCTGTAAATGTCCATTTCTTGCCATTGCCAACGTTAACTGCTTACAAAAAACGCGGCTATAAGATGGAGGATTACCCAGAAACGTGGAACAAATACCACAATGAAATTTCTTTACCTGTATATTTCAATTTGACGGATGAGCAGGTGCAGATAGTGATTAAGGCGGTAGAACGAGGAGTAAATACCATTGTGGGTTGAGAAATCGCAAGAAATTGCGAGTGGAAGGACATGATTATTCGAAGGATAATTTGTATTTCGTTACCACAAATGTTCAAGACAGAATTTTTTCTTTCGGGAAAATTGAGAATGGGAAAATGATTTTGAATGCGTATGGAAAGATTGCGCATGATTAATTTGTGTGGTTGAATGACCAATATCCATATGTGAATATTCATGAATCTGTTGCAATGCCATATCAGGTTCATGTTTTGATTGAAATAAATCGAAATTTATTGAATGACAATTCGGATCGCGACCGTCCCTGCAAAATGACCCCATCAAAATCAAATCGTTACTTCACAATTAATTGGGGCATATAAAACCACCGTTTCAAAACAAAAACACTTAAAGGGTTTGAATGAATTTAAATGGCAACAATCATATCATGATAGAATCGTTCGAAATGAATTAGAATATTATCGAATAATGGATTATATCATTAAAAACCCAGAAAAGTGAAAAAAAATGTAGCTGATTGACGTTGATGCTGCTGAATTAGCAGGTATGCATTGAAATTTTTCTAATTCGTATCAGCATTTAGTTCTTTTCATAAAGAATCTTTTCATTTTCCTTATTCCTTTTCTACCTTTACCTTACTTTATGAAAAGGCTTTTTGATATAATTCTTTCAATTCTCATCCTCACGGTTTTCTTCCCAATCGGATTTATCTTGTCTGTGTGGATTTTAATTGAGTCAAAAGGTGGTGTTTTCTATCAACAAGAGCGAATTGGGAAAAATGGTATTCCTTTCAGAATGTTGAAATTTAGGTCAATGCGAAAGGATGCCGATAAATTGGGTAAGTTGACTGTAGGTATGCGTGATCCGCGAATTACAAGCTCAGGTTATTTCCTTAGAAAATTCAAATTGGATGAATTTCCACAATTTATCAATGTGTTGAAAGGAGAAATGAGCATCGTTGGTCCACGACCAGAAGTAAAAGAGTTTGTAGATTTATATACAGCTGAGCAGCGAAAAATCTTAAGTGTGAAACCTGGAATAACAGATTATGCTTCACTTGAATACTTCAATGAAAATGAAATTTTAGGAAAAGTTGGAGATCCACACAAAGCGTATATTGAAATCATAATGCCAACCAAAATCAAGATGAATCAAAAATATCTTGAGAACCCAACAATTGGCACTGATTTAAAAATCATATGGGCGACTTTTAAACGAATGATTTCATAAGAATCCAAATTCCAAATTTCGAGTTCTGAACCCCCAATCCTGAATGTTTGAGGACTAGTGTATAAAAAAGGCCAAAGCACAACCCGCAAAAATAGAGAGCAATTTTAATAAATTGAATTTGTGATTCTCAGAAGTTTCAAAGATGATGGTGGTAGAAATATGCAAGAACATTCCCACTACAATCGCAAGAATGACATGATAATCTAATCCAAATTCACCTGGCAAAGTAAGCATGCCGATTAAAACTCCAAGCGGCGTCATAATTCCAAACAGCATTAATATTATCCACGCTTTCAGTGCCGTTAACCGCGTATTTATCAATAATGTCATTAGGGCAATAGCTACAGGAAGCTGATGAAATAGAATACCAAGTAAAAGTGAATTATCGTTACCATGACCGTGCTCATGTGAACTCAGAATTTCGAAGCCCATCAATTGATTTCCAAGTGGGATTCCTTCTAAAATTGAATGCACCGATAGCGAAATAAACAAACCCCAAGGCATTTTTTGTCCTTTGTGAACGTGCACATGACCGTGCTCAATTCCTCCGGAGAAGAATTCCATGAGCAATTGAATCAAGAAACCAACAAGAATGTAAACACCTATTGAAGCTGATTCCTCATGATATAAATCGGGAATAAAATGCGTGAAGGCGATTGCTAATAAAAATCCACCGCTAAAAGCTAAAAGTAATTTGATAATTTGCGCCTTATTGGTTTGTTGTAGATACGTGACAAAAAAGCCGCCTAGAATGACAGATAAAATAAGGCTCGAATAAACAATAAAAGCTTCCATTAGATTTTTTTGGCAATGATGATTAAACGATCAGATGAATTTTCCTCAAAAGGATTCAAATTGAAGTCGCCAAAGGTACGAAGAATTTCAAATCCATTTTCTATCAGTAGATTTTCAAAATCAATGAGTCTTAGTGCTTGAACACGCTCCGAATAGTCAAAAAATTCTTCCCCATCTCTGATATGGATGAATTTAGAAATATGTTGACCGTCATATTTTCGTTCTATTTGAAAATCTATACCGTCGATTACCTTGCACTCTGAAAGCACCAAACTCTTGATTACTTTAGTCGCATTCATGAAATCAATTACTAAGATTCCATTTTCGTTCAGCATTTTATTTATTGCTTGTACAACACGAATATTATCTTCAATTGAGTCAAAATATCCAAAACTGGTAAATAAATTAAAAATAGCATCGAACTTTTCGTTTGACATGGCTTGTCGCATATCTTGAACTGAAAAACTCAAGCGTTCGTTTGCCGATTTATTTGCTTCGGCAATACTGTTTGGCGATAAATCAACCCCCTTTACAGTATAACCAAGCTGATTTAGGGTAATGGAGTGTCGCCCTTTTCCGCAAGCTAAATCAAGCAAATAAGCATTTTTTGGAAGTTTTAAGTTAACAATTAGACGCGAAATAAAATTGGCAGCTTCTTTCTCATCTCTGTTTTTATATAAAGTGTGATAATAGCAGGTGTCAAACCACTCTGCGAACCATTCTTTTTGCTCCATTTGTCAAAGATAAAGTTTCTAATTCATACCTTAAGTACAAATAATTGAAAGATTTGTTAGTCTTGATGTTCAATTCATTATATTTGTTTTTCATTAGCACTATGTCATTGGTCAACGTATATAATTTGTACCGCACCATGGAGGAAGAACATGTCATTCTTTCCTTCAAGGGATTGGTAACTGCTGAGCTTTTAGCTTCGGTACTTCAAATTATGGAAACAAAAATGGAATCGATGGATGAATCGCCAAGAACAAAGAAAAAAGTTTTCAATGTATTGGTTGAATGTCTACAGAATTTGTATCACCATGTTGATGAAAACACAATAAATACCCAAGAAAGTTTAGAGAGGAAGTCAGCTTTGGTTATGATTTCAAAAGAAAACGAAGTTTTTACAATTCGTACAGGTAATTATATTGATTTTGCAAAAGCAAGTGAATTGAAAGAACGTTTGCAAATCATTAATTCTATGGATAAGGAAGGCTTGCGTGAATATTACCAAACAAGTCTTGAGTCATCAATGATTTCAACAAAAGGTACTGCAGGATTAGGAATGATCGATATTGCTCGTAAATCTGGCAATAAACTAGATTTTGAGTTTTTGACAATAAATGAAGAAACAAGCTTTTTTTGCTTGAATGTAACAATAGATTAAGGAGAAAGTTATGGCAGAAATTTTATTTTTGGAGGCGTCAGCAAAAACACCGTCCGTGAGTTTTGACCCAATTACAGGGAAGTTAGAATTGCGCGGAAGATCAATTCCTGAAAATTCAATTGAATTTTATAAGCCATTGAATGATTGGATTGATCAATACGCTGAAACGCCTAAGGAAAGCACAACGATTGATATTAAATTGGAGTATTTCAATACTTCATCATCAAAGTGTATTTTGGATTTATTCAAAAAATTAGAACGCTTAAACGGTGATAGTTCTGCTGTCAATGTGAACTGGTATTTTGAAGAGGATGATGAGGATATGGAAGAAGCAGGTGAGGATTATCAAGCTATTATTAAGCTTCCTTTCAAAATGATTGAAGTAGAAGAAATTTAATCTCCTTGAAAACAGTTGGCATTACTGGTGGAATTGGTTCAGGAAAAAGCATTGTCGGCCGAATCCTAGAAGCTATGAACTATCCAGTTTATTATTCTGATGAAGCATCAAAAGAATTAGTAGATACCGACGCGACAATTCGCAACGAATTAATAGTATTACTTGGGACGGAAGTTTATCAAAACGATAAATTGAACCGTCCCTTTTTAGCATCTATCATTTTTCAGAATGACGACTTGCGCATGAAAGTAAATCAAATCATTCATCCAAAAGTTCGTCAAGCGTTTGCGGATTGGACAAATGAACAACTTTCACCGATTGTATTCAATGAAGCTGCAATCCTATTTGAAACAGGTGCTTATAAATTGATGGACATGAACATTTTAGTTACTGCACCAGTCGATTTAAAAGTTAAACGTGTAATGGAAAGAGATCGAAGTACTATGGAAAATGTACTTAATCGAATGTCAAAGCAATGGAGTGATGAAGAAAAAAAACCTTTAGCAGATTTCGTTTTAGTGAATGATGAACAAAAGCCTTTAATTAATCAAATAGAAAAATTATTGACCCAGATTTAGACGTTTTAATTCAATTCCTCGTAATCATCAAATTCATCGTCTTTCTTTTCTTTTTGCTGATTTCCTTGCTTAAATCCAGAGCGCATTTGCATAAATGGTTGACCTGTAAGTAAAAGTCCAAATGCATTAATCATTTTGAAAATCATACTAACTAAGAAGAAGAATCCAATCACTTTAAAAATAAATCCAAAAACGGGAGTATTATCAATGTCCATTATACTGGCATGAAACCATAATGAAGCTGGATTACTAGCAAATTCTGGAAAGAAAATGAAAAGCACGAACAAACCAACAGCTAAACCAATAACAGCTATTTCAGCTTTCAAATTAAAGGTAGATTGTTTTTTGCCCATTTGATTTTCCATCAGTTTAAACATGACCAATTGTTGTTGACGATTTTGAAATTTACCAATGAAATAAGTCAACAACACAAATATAGCCATCACCAAATTGTACATGGAAATTTGCTCCCCAGAGAGATCTAAGCAAAACAAAAATGTAACATCAACCAGAAATAAATACTTAATTCCTTTAATGGCATATTCTTCTGCTATTGTTTTTGGACGAATCCCTCGAAGTAAAGTGAGTCCTAACTCAAACAAGCCAAAGAGAAAACCAAAAATTGCAAATACAACACCTAGTCTAAAAATAAAATTCAATAAATCCATAAATACAAAAATCGTATTTTTTATGGTTCACATGTCATTTTTGTTGATATTCTTTCTTTAATAAAAGAAGTTTCAACATGGATTTACTCGGCTGAATTGGCTAAGAATCAGAAGAAATGACTATTTTTGGCCTTCACATTTTGTGATGAACAATTGACGATTATTAGACAAATTATTTCTTATGAAAAAGTATATTTTATCAGTTAGTTTATTATTTGCTTCGTTTTTGCAAGTCTTTGCAGAAGAAGGAATGTTAATTCCCTCGCTAATTGCTGCTTTTGAATCTGACATGAAAGCAAAGGGAATGAAATTAAGTGCCAAAGACATTTACGATGTAAACAATTCTAGTTTAAAAGATGCCATTATCCATTTTGGAGGTGGATGTACGGCAGAATTAGTTTCGGGTAAAGGATTGTTACTAACAAATCATCATTGTGGATATTCACAAGTACAATCGCATTCCTCGTTGGAGAAAGATTATTTAAAAAATGGTTTTTGGGCGAAGAATTTTACTGAAGAATTACCGAATGCTGGATTAACTGCTTCACGAATGGTTAGAATTGATGATGTTACTTCTTCAGTAATGTATGGTGTTAAATCTAGCGACAACCCAGAAGTTAGAGACGCGGCAATTCGCAAAAATATTGAACAATTGATCAAAGATGCGACGAATGGAACGCATTACGAAGCTGAAATAAAACCTTTCAATTATGGAAATGATTACTACATCATCGTAAAAGAAGTCTTTAAAGATGTTCGTTTGGTTGGCACACCTCCTAATTCCATTGGTAAGTTTGGTGGAGATACTGATAACTGGGTATGGCCCCGTCACACAGGAGATTTTTCAGTTTTTAGAATTTATACCGGAGTAGATAATAAGCCAGCTGCCTATTCAGAGAAAAATGTTCCATACACACCAATTCATTTCTTGCCAATTTCATTTCAAGATAGAAAGCCGGGAGATTTCACAATGGTTTATGGCTTTCCAGGTGAAACTGAGCAGCATGTGGTTTCAGGTTATTTGAAGTTTATTATTGAGAAGCAACGTCCAGCGCAAATTAAAATGCGTGAGAAGTCATTAAGTGTGATTGATGCTGCTATGCGTGCTTCTGATGAGGTGAGAATTAAATATTCTGCAAAACAAGCAAGTATTGCGAATGCTTATAAAAAGTGGATAGGACAAATAGATGGTTTGAAGCGTTTAGATGCTGTTTCGATAAAAGTGAGTCGAGAAAATGATTATAATTCCATGGCTGCAACAAATCCTGAATGGATCAATATGTATGGATCTGCCATTGAGTTAATGAACAAACTAAATGACCAAGGGAATCAATGGGAATTTAAATATAATATGGCTATTGAATATTTATATGTTGGACCGGAATTATACAAATTGGCACGTGGATTAAAAGATTTAGTAAAGAACCATGATCGCTTAGCTGAGAAAGGTGAACTAAACGCCTTGATAGAAAGAATGATAAAAGGTGCTGATGGCTTTTTTAAAAATTATGATGCACTTGTGGATCAGCAGATTTTTGAATTATTGACAGAAGAATATTTAAAACAAACGCAACCAGCTAATTCTTCTGGCGAAATGTATAAATACAATGTTGGTGATTTGAGCAAGGTGATTTATTCAAAATCGATCTTAACGAACAAGGAACGCTATGTGGCTTTCTTGAAAAGTTTTAAGAAAAAATCAATTGCAAAATTGAAAAAGGATGCGGGATATAAATTGTACGATGCATTTGCAACTGATTTTACAGATAATACATTAGGGAAATATCAAGCATTTGATGATCAGATGACCGCTCTTTTGAAAAATTATGTTGCTGGGAAATATGAAATGTTCCCAAATGCGAAGCACTGGTCGGATGCGAATGGTACTTTGCGAATTACTTATGGTCAATTGGAAGGATCTTCTCCTGCGGATGGCATGATGTACACAGAACACACGACTTTGGATGGAATCATTGCAAAATACAATACTGGAAATCCAGATTTTGAGTTGTTGCCGAGAATGTTAGAAATGCACACGAACAAAGATTATGGCGATTATGCGCAGGATGGTGAGTTGTGGGTTTGTTTTACAGGCTCTAATCATACAACTGGTGGTAATTCTGGTTCCCCTGTAATTGATGCCAACGGTAACTTGATGGGCTTAAACTTCGATAGAACGTGGGAAAGCACTATGTCAGATTATATGTTTGACCCGAACCGTTGCAGAAATGTGGTTGTTGACATTCGCTATGTTATGTGGGTTATGGATAAATATTCAGGAGCCAAGCATTTAGTGGATGAAATGATTTTGGTGAAGGAAAAGTCCAATTGAAAAAAGAAACTCGAGACGACCGAGTGTTCTGACAGAAGCGCAGCGGATTGTCGGAATGTATCGAGGACGTCGCGAGAAGATGAATTATTCAGTACTAATCTTGGTTCATTTCTCTATACTCCAAACTCCATGCTCCATACTCCATGTTCCATCTTCTTCATTCATTAATCCAAGGTGTAATTCAAATCTACAGTGGCTTCTAGTTGGTGCAAAAGAGAATATAATCCAAAGAAGGTTCGCATCACATAAATAGCATCTTTAGACCCACGCGCATTGTTCATTTTGCGAAAGGTCTTATTTTTTGAAAAGCCTTCGCCCATTGTATAAATTTGCTTGAAGAAAGTCTTATCGGAAAAATCAAATTGGCTAGTTTGAAATGGTCTTGACAACAAAGAAATCATTTCGAAGTAAAGGTCTTTCAAAAAAGCAATCGTTTCTGGAGAATCATCTTTTCTAAAAAAGTCTAGATTGTAATACAAGGAAAATAAATGTTCTTCATTGTCAAAAGCGCCAGGCTTTAAAAGCTGAAAGTAATTGTTAAAGAACTCTGAAGGGATCTCTTTCACACAGCCAAAATCGAGCACACATAAGTTGAAATCTTTATCAATTATGAAGTTTCCTGGGTGCGGATCAGCATGAACTTTGCGCAAAAATTTCATTTGGTAGAGATAGAAGTCCCACATAGATTGACCAATTGCGTTTCTCGTAACTTGTGAAGGCTTTTTAGAAATGAATTCCGGCAACATATCACCTTCAATCCAATCCATCGTTAAAATGCGCTTATTTGAGTATTCTGAATAATAGTTGGGAAATCGCAAACTATTTAAATGTGAACATGCTTGAGCAATTTCGGTAGATCTTTGAAGCTCCAATTCATAATCTGTTTCTTCGATGAGTTTAGATTCAACTTCATCCATATACATTTTGATTTCGGAGCCTTTTACATTTAATAGCTGAGCTGCTAAAGGTTTCACCAGTTTTAAATCTGATGAAATGGCATCTGCAACACCTGGATATTGAATTTTCACAGCCAAAAGAAGTTCACCTTTTTGTGCCTTGTGCACCTGACCAATACTTGCTGCATGAATTGCTTCTTTCGAAAATGTATCAAATAGTTCGTGAGGTTTCTGCCCCATTTGTTGCATGAACGTTTTTTGAATCAATGGGAAGGATAGAGCAGGAGCGTTGTATTGAGCCATTGAAAATTTATCCTGATACGCTTGAGGCAAAACATTATTGTCCATGCTCATCATTTGTGCTACTTTAAGTGCACTTCCTTTTAATTCACTTAAGGATTTATATATATCAGCTGCGTTATCACTATGTAAATCATCCTTTGTTAAACTTGGATTGATGGACTTTTTTGCAAAATACTTTATATAATTGCCACCAACTTTAGCACTTGCACCAATGATTTTCGCTGCTCGTTGAACTTTTGATGTAGGAATACTATCCATTCCTTTTTCTTCGCTCATACTTATTAAATTTTCGTTTTGAAGGCAAATTTCCCAAAGTCAATCAAGGAATCAAGAGGGGAAGTTCCTAACATATCAAAACTAAGGTTCACACTTTTTTCAATTGCAGCATCTGTTGTGGTGAATCCTTCTGAAGCATCATTAATCCAAACTCTAAAGATGTAAGTGAAAATCAATTTGAAACCTTTACTGTAATGAACGCCAACATATGGTCGGTCAATTATTTCAGCAGATTGTTTGGCCTCTTGAATAATGCACTCTATTTGATAGTCGAGTTTTTTCATGAACGAATCCCATTCTTTGAATTGTTTTGGAGCATCTTTCAGAGAACTATATTTAGCCAAGAAGTAGGATCTGGATTTTTCAAATTGTGAGAACAAAGTATAAAAAACAGCAAGTGTCTTTTCGCGTGAATTGTAGTTAGGATATTCTGGGTCTTTATTAATAATCTCTTGAGTGAGTGTTAGAAATTCGGCTAAAATTTCCTCTTGTACAGAATTTAAGGAAACGAAAAGTTTATAGAAAGCGGCTTCTTCGATTTTAATTTTTTTACATAATTCGAAAACAGAATGAGGTACTCGACCTTCCATTAATTCAAACTCCATGTATGCTTTGGTGATTTTAGCTTTAGTTGACATTATCCTTGTTTTATTATTTTAACAAACGAAAGGCAAGTAAGTTTATTGATTTGTTTAGATTCTTTGCATATTGATTTTTAGCACCAGATTAAAGTTTGAAAAATAAAAAAGGCGTCTCTTAATGAAACGCCTTTCTAAGATATTAAAAGTTGATTATACGTGTAATGCTCTACCTTCTGTTGCATCTAAAGCAGCTTCTTTAATTGCTTCAGAATAGGTAGGGTGAGGGTGACAAATGCGAGCGATATCTTCAGCCGATGCTCTGTATTCCATTGCAATAACTGCTTCCATAATTAAATCAGCAGCTCTTGGCGCAATCATATGAACACCTAAAATTTCATCGGTTGTTTTATCTGCAAGAATTTTCACTAAACCTGCTGTATCCATGCTTGCTCTAGCACGACCAAGTGCTTTAATTGGGAATGATCCAACCTTATATTCAATTCCAGCAGCTTTTAATTCTTCTTCAGTTTTACCAACTGCGGCAACTTCTGGCCAAGTATATACAACTCCAGGAATAAGATTGTAATTGATATGCGGTTTTTGTCCAGCAATTTGTTCAGCAACAAATACGCCTTCTTCTTCTGCCTTGTGCGCCAACATCGCTCCTCGAACAACATCACCAATCGCATAGATAGTAGGTACTGATGTTTGCATATGGTCGTTCACATCGATTTGTCCTCGATTATTTACAGATAAACCGGCAGCTTCAAGATTTAATCCTTCGGTATATGGTTTTCTACCTACAGCAACTAAACAGTAATCAGCTTCAAAAGTAACTTCTTCTCCTTTTTTATTGAGTGCTGTTAACAGAACTGATTTACCTTGGTTTTCTACTTTTTGTACGCGGTGTTCTAGGTTGAATTTAAATCCTTCCTTTTTTAAGACACGTGTCAATTCTTTACCGAGAGTAGCGTCCATGCTAGGTAAAATAGAACTTGCAAATTCAATCACTTCAATTTGTGTTCCTAGTCTACCGTATACGGAACCTAATTCAAGACCAATAACACCACCGCCTATGATTAACATTCTTTTAGGAATTTCAGTCATACTCAATGCTTCAGTAGAAGTGATGATTCGTTTTTTATCTGGCTCCATGCCCGGAAAGAAATTTGGTTTCGAGCCGGTAGCAATAATGACATTTTTTGTCGAGATTGTCGTAATAGCTCCAGCAGTATCTTTAACGCTGATCGTGTTTTTATCCACAAAAGATCCTACGCCAGTTATAACATCTACTTTGTTCTTATCCATTAAGAATTTAACTCCAGCACATGTTTGTGAAATAACCTCATTTTTTCGCTTGATCATTTGCGTAATATTCGCTTTTACAGTTGTTACGTCTATACCATGTTCCTCGAAATTATGAACCGCATTGTGATAATGTTCTGAAGAATCAAGTAAGGCTTTTGATGGAATACATCCAACGTTTAAACAAGTGCCTCCTAAAGTGTTATACTTTTCAATTATAGCTGTTTTCATTCCAAGTTGTGCGCATCTAATTGCAGCAACATATCCTCCGGGTCCAGATCCAATAATTGTAATATCGTAAGTGCTCATGATTCAAAAATTTGTTTACAAATGTAGGATTTATCTCTCAATAAATAAGTAGGAACTTGAGTTATATGATACAAAAAAGGGCTGCCAACTGGCAGCCCTCTCATATTGTGATGAAATTACATTTTAATGAATTTCACTGTTTCATTTTGTTTTCCAGCCATGAATTTAACGATATATGTACCGTTTAATAAATCATCACCGTCAATTTTTAATATTTGTGCTCCAGCTGACATGTTTTTCTGAGTAATTGTTTTCACAAGAATTCCAGAAATACTGTAAACATTCACTAAAACATTTGAAGTTTCAGCTAAGTTGAATGTCAACGTAGTGTTGTCAGTTGTAGGGTTTGGATAGGTTTTTAATTTAGTTTTGAACGTCTCAATAGAATTTGAACCATTTCCGCCATCTGTTAAACCTAAGTATGAAGATGAACTCCAGATACCACGACCGAATGTTCCGATGTAGATTTCTCCTGGACGCGTATTTCCTTCATTCCAAGTTCTCCATGATTGACGCACTTCATAAACTGGTGTACCATCAAATCCTGCTGAAGCATTTGACCATGAAACGCCACCGTTTTCAGTTAACCATACTCCATTTGATGTACCAACAACAATGATGTCTGGATCATTACGATCGATTATACCATCGTAACTTGCAATTGAAGGTGCTGTAATTGCTGGTAAGCTAGTCCATGATGGAACTGCGGCAGTAGCATTAGCTGTTCTTCTATTCGTTCCGCTGAATCCAGCAAATAACACTACATCATTATCATTATTTGGATTCACTGCTAAACCTTCAAAATTGTTAGCAATAATTTTCGTCGCAGTAGTTGCTGTTGGAGGCGTGGCTATTGGTGTTCCAATATACCCTACCTTCTGATTGTAGTTAGGGTCAGACGTGTAGACACTTCCTAAGCCATCAATTCTCCAAACACCATTAACTCCAGCACTTACGTAGCAGTGATTTAAATCTCTAGAGAATTCAATATCAACACTTCCGAATAAACTTCCACCAATTCCTCTAGCAATAATTCGCCAGTTAGGATCAAGAACAGATAAACGTGTAGCATTACGAGTTCCCCAAAGTTCTCCACCATTTGCATTTACATAAATTAAGAACCATGATTGGAATGGATCCTGAATACGCAACGTATCCCAAGAAATATTGTATGCTACGTTTTCGTCACCCATTGAATACGTTTCTCCTGTCAATGGATTTTCACCATAGTAGTGATTATAAGTACCAAGACTTTGAACTACCACTGTATCTGCACCAGTTGGAAAAACTACCATTAATGTATCTCCAACAAGTGGTGGATTCAATCCAGAGGCAGTAGCAAATGGTGTCCATGAGTAGTTTCCAAGTAAAACAGTTTGACCATTAATCGCATTGACAACTGAAACATCTAAAACTGTAAGAGATGGTTCATTGTATAATGTATCGGTAAATGTTAAAGCTACTGGTGTTACATACGTCATGCTATCTCCAGTAGACAAAGATGGAATTTGCATTATCGTTCCTGCTGCGTAATTCTTTGATGGAATAAATGTCACAGTATCTTCAGAATTTAAATCATAATACTCTGCCAATACAAATTCAGTATGGAAAGGGTGGAAATTTCCTGATGTACCTGCAGGATCATAAGTTCCTGGGAATACAGGAACAAAAGAGCTCCATGTTTCACCTCTATCACCTGAACGAGAAATTGAGTTGTTGTATACGGAAGAGAACATAACACGTGGATTATAGAATGAAATCTCACATTCAAATCCATCACCACCATTTACTTCTCTAAATTCTTGGAAAGTAGAAAGCGTGTGGTTATTGTATAAAGTACCATTATCTTGAGTGCCACCCATAACAGAACCAACGTTGTCGAATGCAATTCCATAGAATTGAGTTACGTTGTAACCTCTGTTTGCTGGATACCAAGAATCACCATAATCGTTTGTGATTCCAACACCACCATCATTCCCAAGATATAATCTATTTTGAGAATCCCATTTCATTTCATGGTTATCAGCATGCGCATATTTTGATGAATATGGAGGCAAGAACCACTCAGTTAATTTTTCAAAACCACCTGATGGAGGATTGTTTACTGTTTGTTTCCATTGCCAAATATCAATACCACCAATTAAGATTTTTTCAGGATCATTTGGCACAACTGATAAAATTGAATTATAAGTTCCTTGGTCTCTGTAAATGTCTAAGTTACTCGGTGTACCAGAAGCTCCTACGAATTGACTCCATGTGTTACCGTTATCATGCGAAACGTTCATTCCAGCAAGATTGCTGTTGGTACGTGCAGCATAAATAGAATAGTTATTTGAACTATTTTTCATTGCAGATATAGCATATTCAATACGTGGAGCACCTTGTTGTACTAATCCAGCACCAGCACCTGACTTGTCAGCCCAAGTTACACCTGCATCATTAGATACATATGTTTTGTTTGAACCCATCGCAGCAACAATGACGTTTCCGTCCTTTGAAATTTGTAAAGCATTACAAGCACCAGAAGTTACCGTTACGTTTGTTAAACTTGCATCACCCAAATTCCAAGTTTTTAAACCTGTGCCAGTTGCTAACCAAACTTTATTATTTACATCTGAAGAAACAATTTCAGTTACACTGGTTGTGCCAGGAATCATTGACCATGTGCCTCCGAAGTCTTGTGAATACCAAACTCCATTACCATTCCAACCTTCTTGATTAGAACCTGTAGCAATATAAAGTACACCATTAGCAGTTTGCGTCATACTTGAAATAAAAGGTGAAGCACCTGCAGTCATGTATGAATCAACTCTTGACCATTGATCAGCACCGTTAGTTGTAACGAAAAGTCCACCAGAAACACCACCAGCCCAAACACGTTGAATGTTGGTTCTATCAATTTGAATTGCTCTGGTTCTACCACCAATATTGTCCGGACCTTGCTCAATAAAACTAATGCTCTTAGTTCTATTCGATTTACGCACTTGTTTTTCAATTAACGCTAATTTCTCAGGAGTAATTGGCAAACCAGTCTCTTGATCAATATAACGAGCTTCTAACCACTTACGTGCGTCATCGGCCTTTTTGTTTTGAAGTGAAGTAAGATCTTTTTGCTCGTAAGCACCTTTTGAGTCATTTAGGCTCCATGGTGCTACAAAAGAAATCGCTGCAATCACTATGATTCCAACTGATCCAAGAATTATTTTGTTACGCTTCATACTATTGAGTTGTTTCCTTAAGTTTTCTATTTACGCGACAGCCAAATTAATAATAAATTTTGAAAATTAGAATAAATGTTAAAATCTATTAATAGTCAAATTTACGTCATTAATGAGCTGAATCCAATTTTTTTAAATGATTTTTGATTGAAATTATACAAGTCTAAAGATCAAATAAGTGTTTTTCAGCATGGTATGATGATCGAACCAATGGCCCACTTTCAACAAACCGATATCCCATTTTAAGTCCAAGATCTCTATATTTATCAAATTGTTCTGGTGTAATAAATTCAACTACTGGTAAGTGACGTGTTGTTGGTTGGAGGTATTGTCCTAGGGTTAAAATGTCCACATTCACACTACGTAAATCTTCCATTGTTTCAATAACTTCTGCTTCTGTTTCTCCTAAACCTAGCATAACACCACTTTTTGTGCGCATTCCACCTTTTTTCAAGCGGAATAAGACTTCTAAACTTCGGTCATATTTTGCTTGAATACGCACTTGCTTTGTTAAGCGGCGCACTGTTTCTAAATTGTGGGATACAATCTCTGGAGCTACATCAATTATTCGTTGAAGATTGTCCCAGTTTCCTGCAAAATCAGGAATCAATGTTTCCATTGTTGTACCAGGTGATTGATGACGTATTGCCTTAATAGTTTGTACCCAGATTTCGGAACCGCCATCTTTTAAATCATCTCTATCTACAGAGGTTATAACCGCATGTTTAATTCCCATTAATTTTACGCTATTTGCTACTTTTCCTGGTTCATAGATATCAACATCTTCTGGTCGTCCAGTTTTTACAGCACAAAAACCACAAGAACGGGTACAGATATTTCCTAAAATCATAAATGTTGCAGTGCCTTCACCCCAACATTCACCCATGTTCGGACAACTTCCGCTTTCACAAATGGTATGCAACTTATGCTCATCAACTAAGGATCTAACTTTTTTGAAGTTTTCACCAGTGGGTAGTTTTACCCTTAACCATTTCGGTTTCTTAAGTCTATTTTCAGCCTGATCTTTATCAATGATTTCGCTCATGATACTCGTTTAAATTGCCTTTCTAACTATCGCACATTCCATTAACACTCTAAATAGTGAATTGTTTTCTACTATGAGGAGTGGAATAAAAAGTCTATTTTTACAAAATCTTAATGCACTAAGCATTTGAGATACAAATTTACAATTTTCTCAACAAATTTCTATGATAACTTCAGAAGTTGAATATCTAGGTGATTTAAGAACGAAGTGTACACATCTTCAATCTGGAACGGTTATATTTACTGACGCTCCTTTGGACAACAATGGAAAGGGGGAATCATTTTCTCCAACTGATTTAGTAGCAACTGCTTATGCGTCTTGTATGATTACAATCATGGGAATCTATAGTGAACAACAAGGGATCAAATTTGATTTCGCAAAGGCTCAGATTATTAAAGTAATGGAATCTTCACCTAGAAGGATCGGTAAAATCATTATTGAAATGGATCTATCTAAAAATACTTGGACAAATGATGAGTTTGAAAAAGTTGTTAGGGCGGGTAAAGCTTGTCCAGTCGCTAAAACAGTTTCGGAGAATGTTGAGATTGAATTTACTTTTTTATTTAACTAATGGAACAACGATACGAACGTGTTAAGAAAACTCCTGAAGATGTAATTTTCGGAGTTAGAGCAGTCATTGAAGCAATCAAGGCAGAAAGAGATATAAATAAAATACTTATTCAGAAAGGTATGAATAAGGAACTTTTCAATGAATTGAAAGATTCATTGAAAGGAAAAGACCATCCACTTCAATTTGTGCCAGTTCAGAAATTGGATGCTGTAACGGATGGAAATCATCAAGGCGTAATTGCTTATATTTCTCCTATTACTTATGGGAATATTGAAACCTTGGTGGAAGAATTACTTGAGAAAGGTGAGAAACCGTGTATTTTGGTTTTGGATAGAATTACGGATGTGCGAAATTTTGGGGGAATTGCAAGAACGGCGGAATGTCAGGGTGTAGATGCCATTTTAATTCCAACTAAAGGTTCAGCTACTGTGACACCTGACGCTGTTAAAACTTCTGCAGGTGCATTAAATAGAATTCCTGTTTGTAAGACGGATGATTTGAAAAATTCATTATTCTATTTACAGCAACTTGGAATGCGTGTTGTAGCTTGTACTGAAAAATCGAAGATTCCATTGTATGAGACAAATTTGCGCGGGTCAGTTGCAGTTATTTTTGGTTCTGAAGAAGATGGGATAACCTCTGATTTGTTGAATTTAGCTGATATAAAATCAGCGATCCCAATGATAGGAGAGATTGCCTCATTAAATGTAGGAGTTGCAGTAGGAATGGTATTGTATGAAAAAACACGCCAAGAATTAAGAGGTTAAATATTAATAATTCGAATAATATGCGATTAACAGCAATTATTATATTTTTCATCAGCGGATGTTTCTTGTTCTCAAGTGCACAAATTACTGGCAAGGCTACCAATTTACCAGGAATATGGAAGTACAATGGAGGGAGCGGATTTGAAATATGGGAAATGGTGGGTGAAGAATTAGTTGGTGCTGGTTACCGCACTTCTAAATTAAATGATACAGTCAAGGTAGAGGATTTGAGAATCTCAAAAACAAAAAATCATTTAATCTATACCTTGATTACTCATCAGCATACGCAGGAAGGAATTAAAGTAATTGAAAATAAATTTATTGGAGGTAAGCGCAAAATGGTTTTTGAAAACATGGATACCGAAGGACCAAATACAATGAAATATTCTTTTAGAATTTTTAATAAAAAGAAACTAAACATCACTATTTTTTATGAAGGCAAGAAAAAACCAATAAAATTAAAGTTAGCAAGGGTGACAGAAATATAATTTAGCTAATCCAAGCTAATTTTTCTGGAATTTCATTTAAATGTTTGATTTTATGATCTCCCGATCGTGTGCGATACTTGCTGTTTGGGTCAAAAAGAATTCCTTGCATTCCAGAATTATAAGCACCAATTATATCTACATCATAATCATCTCCTATCATTATTGAATTTGCAGCATTGGCACCTGCTCGTTCTAAGGCATAATGAAAGATATCTGCTGCAGGCTTGTTTTTTCCAACATCTTCTGAACAAACAACTACATCAAAAAAAGGTGCGAGTCCTGAATTTTCCAACTTTATAAATTGCACTTCTTTGAATCCATTGGTTATAATATGCATAGGATACCCTTGTTCTTGTAAGATACTTAATGTCTCAATTGCCTCGGGAAAGAGTGCTGTTTGCTTTGGTGAAAGTTCGACATAACCATCGCTTATTTTATCTATTACTTGTTGGTCACGTAATCCAAATACTTCCAATGTTGTTGAAAAGCGAAGTGTTCTTAATTCTTCCTTTTTGATTTTCCCAGCACCGTATAACTTCCATAACTCGGCATTTTTCTTTTTGTATAAACTATGAAAAACACTGAATTTTGGGATGTGATTTATTAGATTCAATTCTTGAAATAAATGATGTAAAGCAATTTCAGAATTTTTCTCAAAATCCCAAAGAGTTCGATCTAAATCAAAAAAAAGATGGCGTTGATTCATTCTAAAAAATATAGGCAATCAATGTCATAACGATTGCATTGATCCCCATACCTAAAATGATAAGTGGAAATGTTTTTTTAAGTTTTCCATAGAATTTGGCAACAATGATGCTTCCGATGGGTACAGAAAGAAAAAATGGAGCCCAGAAACATATACCATAAATTCCTAGTGAACGTTTTATTTTGATAATAAAACGATTGGTCTTTGTGAATTTCTTTTTAAACGGTATTGTTATTCCTAATCTTTCGAATTCTTCATGTTTCGCTACTTTTCGATTGTGCGAATACTTTATTAAAAGTTCACTCGAAAAATAAAAGACAAAGGATCCAAAAGTTCCACCGGCAAAACAAGTAAAAAATGTTTCCCAGAATGGTAGATCAAAGGCACGTCCAGCTGCAGGTGCGAACATAAATTTCACTGTTGCAAGAAAGAAAACGGTTGTTAGATATCCCCAGGCCATTTTAACAGATTAACATTTTACACCGAAGGCTAAGTCACCTGCGTCTCCAAGACCTGGAACGATATAGGATTGAGCGGTCAATTCGTCATCAATAGCACCAATCCAATATTCTGTTGTATCTGGTAAATGGCGTTTTACATAATCAAGTGCAACTGGAGTAGCGATAGCAGAAACGATGATTACCTTAGAGGGTTTACCTTGTTTCAACAACGCTTTATATACCATAACCATAGAACTTCCTGTTGCTAACATTGGATCACTAATGATCAATATTCTATTATCTAAAGCTGGAGAAGCTAAATATTCAACATGAATATCAAAATCTTCAACCGTAGTGTGTTTTCTATAAGCCGAAACAAAAGCACTGTCCGCCTGGTCAAAATAATTAAGTAATCCTTGATGCATAGCGAGTCCAGCTCTCAAAATAGTCGCTAAAACGGGCTGTGATTTCAACACATTCACGTTTGCTTCACCAAGTGGGGTAATAACTTGTTTAGTCGTATATTCTAAATGCTTAGATAATTCATAGGCAAGTATTTCAGAAACACGTTGCATGTTTTTGCGAAATCGCATTGCATCTTTTTGAATTTCCGCATCTCTAATTTCACCCAAAAAAGTATTGAAAATTGAATTGGTTTTGGATAAGTTGTGTACCATATTATAAGGCTTTGGCATAAAAGTAATGCAAAAATGAAAACAAAGCTTCACTCCAATTGTAATTAAACATAAAAAGTAAGATTCAAAAAATAACTCTTCACTTAAAATTGGGTAAATTTGCACGCATGTCATCAAAGGATAAAGTAAACATTTCAATTTTTAAGCGTCTTATTTCATACGCAAAACCTTACAATAAATTGTTTATTCTTGCTGTTTCTTGCACTATTCTTTTGGCTTTACTTGGACCTGCTCGACCTTTGATTGTTGGGAATATGGTTAGTAATCATATCGCAATTGACAAAAATGCTTCGGAATTGGTGAAAGATCAACATGCGTCTTCTTTACTTTTTTGGACATCCATTATAATAGGGATGTTGTTTGTCGAGGCTATCTTGCAATTTTGTGGCTCTTATTTATCCAATTTATTGGCTCAGTCAATTATAAAAGATCTTCGCCAGAAACTTGTTGGACATATATTGAGTTTTAGAATGCGCTATTTTGACAAAACTCCAATTGGTTCTTTAGTTACGCGTGTCGTTTCTGACTTAGAAGCGATAACTGAAGTGTTTTCTGCTGGGTTAATGGATATCGCAGGTGATCTATTGTCTTTATTGGTGGTGCTAATTCTAATGTTTTATACTAATTGGGAGTTGTCATTGATGACATTGGTTCCTATTCCTATTTTACTTTTAGCAACACGGATTTTTGCAAGAGCCATGCGAAAGTCTTTTCAATTGGAACGAACACAAGTTAATAAGTTGAATACATTTGTTCAGGAGCGAATTACTGGGATGGCCATCGTTCAAATGTTTAATCGTGAAAAACAAGAATATGCTAGTTTCGATGAAATAAACAAAGGACACCGACAGGCACATATTAATGCGGTTTGGGCCAATTCGATCTTTTTTCCAATTGTAGAGATGTTGAGTTCATTGTCTATTGCTTTATTGCTTGTATGGGGAGCTGTAAAAGTAAGCGGTAGGACTCAAGGGGAGATCAAAGAAATGTACGGTGAAATTATCGCCTTTACATTGTGGATTTATCAGTTGTATCGTCCAATTAGGCAATTAGCCGACAAATTTAATATTCTTCAAAGGGGAATGGTTCGTTCGGAACGTGTTTTTGAAGTGTTAGATCTAGATGATCATATTCAAGATGCGGGTAATTTAACAACTGTAGCTTTTAATCAGCGAATAAAATTTGACCATGTTTCTTTTGCCTATAAAGAGCCAGATTATGTATTGAAAGACATTAATTTAGAAATTGAACCCGGCTCTACTGTCGCTTTTGTTGGAGCAACTGGAGCTGGCAAATCAACCATTGTAAACCTGCTTGGTCGATTTTATGAATATCAGAAGGGTGAAATATTTATCGGAGATGTAAACATTAAGGAAATTGATTTGTCTTATTTAAGAAAGAATATTGCGATCGTTCTTCAAGATGTGTTTTTGTTTTCTGATACAATTCATAACAACATTACGCTTCGCGATGAATCAATTACTCGTGAGCAAGTTATTCAAGCCGCGAAAGAAGTTGGAGTGCATGATTTCATAAGTCGACTACCGAATGGGTATGATTATGAAGTTGGAGAAAGAGGAGGAGTTTTATCTGTCGGGCAGCGACAATTATTGGCATTTATTCGCGCTTATGTTTACAATCCAAGTATCTTGATTTTGGATGAAGCAACTTCGAGTATAGACAATGAATCCGAAGAATTGATTCAAAATGCAACAGTGCGCCTAACAGAAGGTAGAACGTCTATTGTTATTGCACATAGACTTTCAACTATTCAAAGGGCAGATAAAATTGTTGTCTTGGATCAAGGAGAAATAAAGGAATACGGAACACACATAGAATTGCTTCAACATGACGGATTCTATAAGAATTTGTATGATATGCAGTTTATGGAAGGAAAATTATAAGAATGAAAGGATTAAAAATTGGCGGAGTACCAGAGCACTTTAACTTACCATGGAGATTGGCTATTGAAGAAGGTCGTTTTCGTAAAATTGGTTTGGATTTGCATTGGAGTGACATGGGGGGTGGTACCGGTCAAATGATTCGTGGTTTAGAAACGGGTGCGCTAGATATTGCAGTTTTGTTGACGGAAGGGATTACAAAATCAATTTTAGAAGGACTAAATGCTAAAATTATCCAGATCTATGTAGTAAGTCCGCTTCATTGGGGAATTCATGTGCCTTTTAAGTCTTCTATTAAAAAAGTCGATGAATTGAAGAATCAAACTTTTGCAATTTCAAGAGAAGGATCAGGATCTCATTTAATGACTTATGTCAAAGCAAGTGAAGAGGGATGGGATACAAGTCAATTGAAATTCAATGTTGTTGGTGATGTTTACGGAGGACTTTGGGCTTTGGAAAATAATGAAGCACAAGCTTTTATGTGGGAAAAATATACCACATTCCCATATACAGAACAAGGAAAATGTAGGTATATTGATGAGGTCGTTACGCCTTGGCCTTGTTTTGTAATCGCAGTTCGGGATGAAATCTTGAATGAAAATCGAAATTTATTAAAGGAAATGTGTGCCGTTGTCAACAAGAAAGCCCTTGAAGTAAAGAAAAATGAAGATACGGTTGAAGTAATTTCTTGGCGTTATAATTTACGTTCTGGTCAAGTGGAAAATTGGTTAAACGAAACCGATTGGAATTATGACGGAATTGAAGACCCTTTAGCATTCGATAAAACAATACGTTATTTGCTAAAGCTTAATTTAATAAAACCAGAGCAGGCAGAAAATTGGCAACAGAAATTATTTTAAAGAGTTGAACTTTAGATTGCTTAACAAGAAGGAAAAGAATAAGAATATGAAAACAGGTGTACTTTTACTGCAATTAGGAACTCCCGATAGTCCATCAACTTCTGATGTTCGTCGTTATTTGAGTGAATTTTTAAATGATCCTCGTGTTATTGACATACCCTGGTTACCAAGAAAATTATTAGTAAATGGAATTATTGTTCCATTTAGAGCGCCTAAATCCGCAAAAATATACAAGGAATTGTGGGAACATGGCAATGGAGTCTCTCCTCTGATGACAAATACAGTGAATGTCGTTCGCTTGGTACAAGAAAGATTTAATGCCAGCGAGGTAAAAGTGGAAATGGCCATGCGTTATCAAAATCCATCTATGGACAGCGTTTTGGAGAGAATGCGTTTGGCAAACTATGAACAACTGATAATTATACCTTTGTTTCCGCAATATGCATCAGCTTCAAGCGGCTCAGCAATTGAAAAGGCGATGGATATAATCCGCAAATGGTGGGTAATTCCTGAAGTAAAAATAGTGAGTCAATTTTGGAATCATGAAGGATATATTGATTCAATCGTTGATCGAGCGAAACAATTTGATTTGAAAGAATACGATCATGTGTTGTTTTCCTATCATGGATTACCAGAACGTCAAGTTGACAAAGTATATGAAGGGACAGATTTATGTACCGATCAGCCGTGTGAATTAGAGCTAAATGACAAGAATAAATTTTGTTATAAGGCAACAAGTTATGCTACGACTCGCTTAATTGCAGAGAAGTTAGGCTTGAAAGAAATAGATTATACAGTTTGTTTCCAATCACGTTTAGATAAGAAATGGTTAACGCCTTTTTCGGATAAGGTAGTGGCAGAGTGGGGGGAGAAGGGAGCAAAGAAGTTGTTAGTTTTTAGTCCAGCATTTGTCGCTGATTGTTTGGAGACAATTATTGAAATAGGTTCTGAGTATCAAGAGATTTTCGAAGAACACGGCGGTGCAAAAGTTCAGTTGGTTCCAAGTTCAAATGATCATCCCCGCTTTATCGATTGTATAGCTGATATAATTGAGAAACGCTTGTGATTTTTATTTCACAAAGGAGTTTCGTAAATTTGCAAACATTTTATACAATTAGATGTTGTAACTGCAGCATTTAATTCATTCTAGAACAAATTATAAACATGAGTAATACAACAGAAAAATTGGTGTACAAAGTAAAAGACATGAGTCTTGCTGAATGGGGCCGTAAGGAAATCACATTGGCTGAAGCAGAAATGCCAGGGTTGATGTCATTGAGAACAGAATTCGCAGGTAAAAAGCCTTTGGCTGGTGCGCGTATCGCAGGATGTTTGCATATGACAATTCAAACAGCTGTTTTAATTGAAACATTGATAGATTTAGGAGCTGAAGTGACTTGGTCATCATGTAATATTTTCTCTACACAAGATCACGCTGCTGCGGCGATTGCTGCTGCTGGAATTCCAGTATATGCATGGAAAGGTATGAATGAAGAAGAATTTGACTGGTGTATTGAGCAAACTATTTTCGCATTTGAAGGTGGTAAGGCATTAAACATGATCCTTGATGATGGTGGTGATTTAACGAATATGGTTTTTGATCATTTCCCTGAATTGACAGCTGATATTAAAGGTTTGTCTGAAGAAACAACAACGGGAGTTCACCGTTTGTATGAGCGTGTGAAAAACGGAACTTTAGTGATGCCTGCGATCAATGTGAATGATTCGGTTACGAAGTCTAAATTTGACAACAAATACGGATGTAAAGAATCTTTAGTTGATTCAATTCGACGTGCAACAGATATCATGATGGCAGGTAAAGTTGCTGTCGTTTGTGGATATGGTGATGTTGGTAAAGGGTCAGCTGCTTCTTTGAAAGGTGCTGGTGCTCGAGTTATCGTTACTGAAATCGATCCTATATGTGCTTTACAAGCAGCAATGGACGGATTTGAAGTGAAGAAATTGGATACAGTTGTAGGTTTAGGTGATATCATCGTAACAACAACTGGAAACAAAGATATCGTTGTTGGGCGTCACTTCGAAAACATGAAAGATAAAGTGATCGTTTGTAATATTGGTCACTTCGATAATGAAATCGATATGTCATGGTTGAATGCGAATCATGGATCAACAAAGAATACAATCAAACCACAAGTTGATATGTACACAATCAAAGGTAAAGACATTATCATCCTTGCAGAAGGACGTTTAGTGAATCTAGGTTGTGCAACTGGTCACCCGTCATTTGTAATGTCGAATTCATTTACGAACCAAACATTGGCTCAATTGGAATTGTGGGAAAATAGTGCGAACTATGGTAACGATGTTTACATGCTTCCAAAGTATTTAGATGAGAAAGTAGCTCGTTTACATTTAGCTAAGATTGGTGTTGAGTTAGAAACGTTGCGTCAAGATCAAGCAGACTATATTGGTGTTGCTGTTGAAGGACCATACAAAGCTGAGCATTACAGGTATTAAGAATAGTAATATTTTAAAAAAGGAATTTCGAAAGAAGTTCCTTTTTTTTATGCTTTTTTCTGAGAAAGTAGCTCGTATGCATGTTGAATCTCAATAAATTTTTCAGTAGCAATTTTCAATTGAAATGCTGAACGATTCATAAAACTATCAGGATGATGTATCTTAACCAAGTTGCGGTAAGCTTTTTTAATTAGCGCTTGGCTAGCATGATTCTTTAATCCTAAAATAGTAAAGGCATTTTCAATATTACTTTCTTTTCTATCAATATTTTTACTTGTCTTTTTACTTTCATAATAAGCTGTATATATTGCTATGATGCGATGAATATTATCTAAAGGCAACTCTAAGTCTGCATTGATTTGCTTTAATAATGTCAGTTCTCGTTGATTCATTTTTCCAGCAACAAGCACTAAACCCGTTAAGAAATAGATTACTTGCGATCTGGTGGTCTAACCCCCTATTAATCGGACTTTTTACTTTTGACTAACTCTAAGGTACAAAATTACTCTGTATCTTTGCTCTGCGAGGATCAAACGAAGGTGAAGTTTTACGCCGATGTTTGTAAAAAGTAAAAAGTCCAATTATTTATGGGGCTAAAATATAACTTAACAAAGTTTATTTATGGATAAATACTATCCATGGGGTTTGATTGCAATCGAAATGGCAAAATAAAGGAAGGAAATACATCTAACTTATGTAAGAATTGCAAAGCTGAGTATTCAATTCAATGATTGTAATATTGTTATGTGAATAGTGATAACTATTAATCACATTTTCCGACAACATAAGTAATCCCAATACTTAATTCTGGCTCAAAACCAGAAAATAGATCTTTAGTTGTTATTGGATCAAAGTGTTTTTTATCAATACTAAAATAGTATGGAAGTTTAAATCCATAGCAAAAAGTAGATTTGCCGGAAACTCTTATTGTATGATACATTTCAAAACTAAAGGCACTTACAAAATGATTGAATTTATCCCTATGAAATTTACCTGTTCCATTTATTATTGATTGGTAAAACCCTCTGTATTTTGATTGAACGTAAGCATTTTTAAAATAGAGATTAAATCTCAATCCATGAATGACAGAGAATTCATAAAAATATCCAAGCCCAATTTGTAATCCTATTCCTTTACCAGATGTATTATATTCTAATAAATTGTACGTTCCTGTGCTGTCAATTAATGGAATGTTTGCAGTTGGAAAAGGGGATTTGATCTGATAATTATTTACTAGTAATTGTGGGTTATTAATGACTTCACTTTTTCCAAATGCGCCAAAAAATATTCCGCCTGAAAAAATAAAATGCGTACTAAAAACTTTATGATAATTGAAGGATGCATTTAAATTTAATAAACGTGAGTTTATGTCAAATCCAATACGCTCTTGCCCTGAACAGATAGTAGAAGACACTAGAAATATGCTAAAAACTAGTAGTGTAAAATATGAAGACCTGCTCATGTTTTTTATTTTCAGATAAACGCATTAAATGTTTATTAGTCAAGCCTTAAAAA
>Ga0209702_10002198_pt1 | contig 34961 bp, 36 predicted proteins | sample FRY01_FD_187210 | JGI IMG/M metagenome (GOLD analysis project Ga0209702, IMG submission 187210) | Freshwater microbial communities from Lake Fryxell liftoff mats and glacier meltwater in Antarctica - FRY-01 (SPAdes) (version 2) | ecosystem: Environmental > Aquatic > Freshwater > Ice > Glacier...
TAACCAATCAGCTCTTTACGGAGTTCTCCTTTGGGTAACATGTACAGATAGGTGTAAATGGTTTCATGGCTGGCTTGCATATGCTTCTTTGTTGGGTAACGCTTGAGTAGCTCCCTGCTTATTTGCTAGGGTGACCACCTAAGCTTAAGTTTCTCAACAATAAAGCTATACAGTTTTGGATTTGTGGCAATACGTGACCGGCAGTTTCGCTTTTGATAAAGGTAGTCTGCTGAATATTGACTCAACCACGCCTTGTAAGCCGAACCACTGTAGGAGTAGTATTTAACTTCCCTGCTAATGGTACTTACACTTCTGTTTAAACAAAGAGCTATATACCTGTAACTTTTACCCTGTGAAAGATATTGACCAATCAATTCTCTTTCATCGATACTTAACCTTTGATATTTATTCATGACAACAATTTAACTTAGTTAAACTGTTGCGTTAAAAACTTGAACCTAAGAATTTTAAAAGTTAAGTTATTTACAATGCGTATATTAATTGCGGATGATCATAGCCTAATTAGGGAAGGGTTAAAGAAGATTTTACTAGAATCTTTGCCGTTCGCTGAAATAAAAGATGTGTCGGACTCTGCTGATTTATTGAAGCTAGCCATAAATGAAAAATGGGATATTATTATATCTGACATTAGCATGCCAGGGTATTCGGGTATTGAAATTCTAAAACAAATAAAAATTCATGCACCACTTGTTCCCGTATTAATGCTTAGCATGCACGCTCCAGGACAATATGCAGTAAGGGCCATAAAGGCAGGTGCATCGGGATATTTAACCAAAGAAAGTGCACCTTATGAATTGGTAACTGCTGTACAACATATCTTATCTGGTGGGAAATATATTACCAGTAAAGTAGCTGAAGTGCTAGCTGGTTCATTAGAATCTTATAGTAATAAACCGCCTCATGAACAACTTTCGGATAGAGAATTCGAAGTTTTAAGGATGATTGTACAAGAAAAAACAATTGCTGAAATAGGAGAAGCATTGTCGTTAAGTGGCAATACTATTAGTACCTACCGTGTACGGATCTTAGATAAAATGAATATTCGAACCAATTCGGGTTTAGTCAAATATTTTATGGAAAACAAGCTTTTGTAGTGAAATCACTACAAAAAATATAGTCAAATCACCGTTTTCTACTCCAAAATTGAATTCTACATTTACTTTAAGTTACTGATAAAGTAGCGGTTTAGTTAAAATCTAATATTCAATGATCAATTTTGTAGTTAAAACTACAAAAGCTTTGTAGACTAGTCTGCAAAGCTTTTTTTTATAATCCCTTAATAGGTTATATATGTGTAAATGTAATACCGATATATTGATTGTAGATGATTCTTACGATGTTTTAGAAAGGTTGACAGATTTATTAACTAGTTCCGATTTAAATAAAAAAGTAAAGTGCTTTAGTTCTGCATTGGAAGCATTAATACAATTTAAAGATAGTTTCCCTTCAATCATTATTTTGGATATTAATCTGCCAGGATTAACTGGTATCCAAATGATGAGTAAAGTGAGGAATATGAAAATTACACAACCAGTTTTTATAGTATTTACCAATACTACAATTTCGAGTTATAAACGAGAGTGTTTAAATATTGGAGCTGATTATTTCTTAGATAAATCGAAGGATTTCTTACAAATTCCAATTATTATTAAGGAGTTGGAAGCAGCCCAATTGTCGGCGGTTACAAGTAATTAATTATTACCTAGATCTATTGTTCTAGATTTCCATCCAATTAATATTACCCCGCTCATTACAAGTATGGTGCCTGCAATTTGCAGCGGTGTTATTTTTTCACCAAGAAAAATATAGGCTTGAATAATAGTAGAAACAGGTCCAATACTCGTTATAATAGAAACATTGTTACTCCCAATTTTTTTCATTCCATTGCTCATTAAAAATGATGGAATAACTGTTGCAATAATTGCAAGTGCAATTGAGTACCAGGTAAGCTGGGGTGTGAGCTGCAAATTAGTAATCGGGTGAGTTATTAAATAATGAATAAAAACCCCAACAGTTGCTGCTAACATTACATAAGCTGTATACCTTGTTGCGCCAGTTTTCTGCACCAGTTTGCCAGTACCTACTAAATAAATCGAATAGGTAATTGCACAAAGAAAAATCATCAAAGAGCCAAAAATAAATCCTGGAGTTTGCTCAAGGGTTTTTATTTCTGAAAAATAAGCTAATCCTATTCCTATGTAGGTAAGGGTTAATGCAATGATTTGTGTTTTACTTAAAGCAGATTTAAATAAAAAAGTATTTATTAAAACCGCAAAAGTAGGATAGAGAAAAAGGATCAATCGTTCGAGCCCGGCTGATACATACTGTAAGCCAATAAAATCGAAAAGACTACTGAGGTAGTAGCCAAAAATTCCCATCACAATAATCCAACACCAGTAAGATTTTGAAAGCGATTTTGCATTATCATTATTTCCCGAAAGCCAAGCTGCCAATAGGTAAAATGGCAGAGCAAAAAGCATTCTTAAAGTGAGTAAAGTAATAGCATCAACTCCAGTTTCTTTAAAAGCTAGTTTTACAAAAATGGCTTTTGTTGAAAACAAAATTGCACCTGCTAAACTAATCAGAAAGCCATTGTATAATTGCTGTTGATGATTTTTTATTTGAATCATGATTTAAACGCTCACATTAAAATCTCTTAGCGCATCATTCAAACTTGTTTTTAAATCTGTACTAGGTTTTCTTTGTCCAATTATTAATGCACAACTTACTTGGTAAGCGCCTGCATTAAATTGTTTTGTATAGCTACCCGGAATTACTACACTTCTTGCAGGTACCCTTCCTTTCATTTCAATAGGAGTAGTTCCGCTTACATCAATTATTTTGGTAGACTGTGTTAAAACAACATTTGCGCCAAGTACTGCTTCTTTTTCAACAACCACGCCTTCTACAACAATACACCTGCTTCCAATAAAGCATCCATCTTCTATAATAACAGGAGTTGCCTGAAGTGGCTCTAATACCCCGCCAATACCCACGCCACCGCTCAAATGCACATTTTTGCCAATTTGGGCGCAACTTCCAACAGTAGCCCATGTGTCTACCATAGAGCCTTCATCTACATAAGCCCCAATATTTACATAGCTTGGCATTAAAACCACATTTTTTGCAATATATGCGCCATATCTAGCGGTAGCAGGTGGTACAGCTCTTACACCTAATTCTTTATAATTTTTTTTAAGCAACATTTTATCGTAGAATTCAAATGGTGGGTTATCCCAGGTTTGCATTTGCTGAATACCGAAGTACATTAGTATCGCTTGTTTTACCCATTCATTTACTACCCATCCATTATTTGTTGGCGATGCTACTCTTTCTTTTCCCTTATCAATCGATTCAATTACTTCTTTCACTGCATTAATATAAGTTTCATCCTTTAATAAAGTTCTATCGGCCCAAGCAGCAGCTATTAATTGTTGCATCATGATTATTTTTTTGCAAACATACAGTTTCAAGCTTAAATTGTAAATTCGCAAAATGCGCAGCATTTTGGTAATTCAAACCGCTTTTATTGGAGATGTAGTTTTAGCTACCGCTTTATTAGAGTCTATTCACCAATCATATCCTAACACAGCATTAGATATAGCAGTAAGAAAAGGCAATGAAACGCTATTCAATAACCATCCTTATATTAATCAAGTATTAATTTGGGATAAGCAAAATAATAAATACAAGCATCTTTTTCAGTTGCTTTTTCAAATCAGGAAAAATAAATATGCAATTGTTATTAATTTACAACGTTTTGCTGCAACAGGATTTTTGACTGCCTTTTCTGGGGCTGGAAAAACAATCGGATTTAATAAAAATCCATTTTATTTATTTTTTACTGAATCTATTTCTCATCAAATGAATATTAATGGTGAGAGCGGTCATGAAATTGAACGTAACCATCAATTGATTAAATCTTTTTGCAACGCCCCAGTTTCAAAGCCAGCTTTGTATCCTAGTAAATTGGATGTTGATTTTATTGAACAATGGCAGGCACGAAAATATATTTGTATTGCTCCATCATCGGTTTGGTTTACTAAACAATTCCCCACCAATAAATGGATTGAATTGATAAAGCTAGTTCCCAATTCATTTAATATTTTTCTTCTAGGAGCTTCTAGTGATATTGAACTTTGTGAACGAATAATTGCGGGAGCTGAAAATAATCATTGCTTTAATTTAGCAGGCAAATGTAGTTTTTTGCAATCAGCAGCTTTAATGAAAAATGCTACAATGAATTATGTTAATGATTCTGCTCCCTTGCATTTTTGTTCTTCCGTTAATGCACCTGTTACTGTTATTTATTGTTCTACAATACCTGCATTTGGTTATGGACCGCTTTCCAATAACAGCACAATAATTGAAACTCCATTAGCCCTTACGTGCAGGCCATGCGGACTTCATGGAAAATCGGCTTGCCCACTTGATCACTTCAATTGTGCAAATTCAATTGAGGTGAAACAATTAGTAGCTCCCTTATTTGCTTAATATCAAACGTAGTACATTTGCAACGAATGGATATTCAGTTAAATCATAAAGAGTTAATCATTTTTGAACAAATAAGTAATGTGGCTGCTAGCTTAAACATGCCCTGTTATATTATTGGGGGCTTTGTGAGAGATAAAGTAATCGGTCGTTCTGTAAAAGATATAGATATCGTTTGTATTGGCGATGGTATTGATTTAGCTAATGCTTTTGCGTCTACTTTAAAACCAAAACCTAACGTTGCTTTTTTTAAAAACTTTGGTACTGCGCAAATAAAATTAGCTGATTTTGAAATTGAATTTGTTGGCGCAAGGAAAGAAAGCTATCAACACAATAGCCGAAAACCAACAGTAGAAATTGGCACTATAGAGGATGATCAGAATAGGCGAGATTTTACAATGAATGCATTGGCTATTAGTTTAAATAAAACTGATTTTGGTAAATTAATTGATCCGTTTGAAGGGCTCTTAGCAATTGAAAAAAAAACTATAAAAACTCCTTTAGAACCAAAATCAACATTTAGTGACGATCCTTTAAGAATGTTACGAGCCATTAGATTTGCAACACAATTGGGATTTGAAATTGAACTCCATACTTTTAATGCAATTCATGAAAATGCTCATCGAATTAATATTGTTTCCCAAGAAAGAATAACCGATGAGCTTAATAAAATAATGAATTGTGATAAACCATCTTACGGATTGGATTTATTGTTTAAGTCGGGGTTATTAAATTTAATATTCCCTCAAATGGTAGATTTGCATGGAGCTGAAAATATAGATGGCTTGGGACATAAAGACAATTTCTATCATACTTTACAAGTGATAGACAATATTTGTGTTCATACTAATAATTTATGGCTACGCTGGGCAGCATTATTGCATGATATTGGCAAGCCTGCAACTAAAAAATTTGAAGATGGTCATGGATTTACTTTTCATGGGCATGAAGTAGTAGGAGCAAGGATGGTTCCAAAAATATTTGCAAAACTTAAGCTGCCATTGAATGAATCAATGAAATATGTACAAAAATTGGTGCTTTTACATCTTAGGCCAATTAGTTTAACAAAAGAAAATATTACCGATAGCGCAGTTAGAAGACTTTTATATGATGCAGGAGAGGATATAGACGATTTAATGGTTCTATGTTCGGCGGATATTACCAGTAAGAATAAATTAAAAGTGAAGCGTTTTTTACTAAATTTTGAACTGGTAAAACAAAAAATGCAAGAGGTTGAAGAATCGGACAGGCTTAGAAATTGGCAACCCCCTATTTCAGGAGAAATGGTAATGGAAGTATTTGGATTATCGCCTAGTAAAAATGTTGGTATCATAAAAGATGCTATTAGAGAAGCAATTTTAGATGGCATAATCCCCAATAATTTAGAAGAGGCCTATCAATATATGTTAAAAAAAGCTGTAGAACTCAATCTAAAACCCGTTAAATAATGCCTAATTTGCACCTCAATTCATAAAATCCCCACTGAATGGCTGTTTTAAAATTTAGAATTTATTTGGAAGAAGACGAAGCGGTTTATCGTGATATATGTGTAAAACATAAACAATCCTTTCAAGACCTGCATTTTGCAATTTTAAAATCATTTGAGTTTGATTCGAAACATCAAGCTACCTATTACAGAAGTAATGATAATTGGCTACGTGGAAGAGAAATTAGTTTTGAGCGATATGATAAACAATATAAGGCGGAGCCATTATTGATGGAAAGTACCATCATTGGTTCGGAAATTCAAGATACAAATCAGAAATTTATTTACGAGTACGATTTTATTAAGCATTGGGTTTTTTTAGTTGAATTGATTAATGTGAGTAAAGAAGAAAATAGTAAAATAACTTATCCTGCAATTTTAAGAGTAGAAGGTATTGGTCCACAACAATACGGAACAAAAAGTTTGTTGGGAGATAAGTTCGCAGACATTGAAGAAAAGTACGATTTAACTGAAACTATCGAAGGTTTTGGAGAGGAAGGTGAGGAAGTAGAATCTAACGAAAATGTTAGCGATAATATAGATGATAGCGATGAAGTAGATGACAGTGTAGAAGAACAAACTGATAATTTTGAAGAATAGCGAGCAAAAAAAAGTGTATATCATTGTTGGGCCCACTGCAGTTGGCAAAACCACATTTGCAATTTCTATAGCAAAGAAACTCAATACAGAAATAATTTCTGCTGACTCACGCCAGTGTTTCAAGGAATTATCAATTGGCGTTGCAAGGCCATCCAATGAAGAGTTGGCAGAAGTACCACATCATTTTATTGCATCCAATGCAGTATCGGAAGATATTAATGCTGGGTATTTCGAAAAGTATGCATTAAATACGACTGAGCAAATTTTTAAAAAAAATGATGCTGCTATAATGGTTGGTGGCACTGGTCTTTATATCAAAGCTTTTTGTGAAGGCATAGACCCAATGCCAATTGTTTCAGCTGAAATCAGGGAAGCAATTATTCAAGAATACAGAGCCAAAGGATTAATATGGTTACAACTAGAATTAAAGCATAAAGATCCTGCATTTTGGGAAATTGCAGAGCAGCAAAATCCACAAAGACTTATGCGTGCATTGGAAGTTTTTAATGCAACCGGAAAATCAATTACTGTTTTTAGATCGGCAGTAAAGAAACAACGTCATTTTTCGACCATTAAAATTGGGTTAGAATTGCCAATGGATTTACTTGCTGAGCGAATTAATAATCGGGTTGATCAAATGATTAAAGATGGATTAATTGAAGAGGTTAAATCAATGATCAATTGGAGAGGTAAGGCAGCTCTACAAACAGTAGGGTATAATGAAATATTCGATTATTTAGATAATAAGATCAGTCTGGATGAAGCAATTCATCAAATTAAAATACATTCTCGGCAGTATGCAAAAAGGCAGATGACTTGGTTTAAGAAAGATGAAGAAGTGAAATGGTTTGATGCAAGAAAAATTAACATTGAAGATATAAACAGCTAATACTAAAAAATATTTACTTCTCTTTCTAATTCAATTCCAAACTTATCTTTTACGCTTTCAATAATTTCTTGCGAGAGCTCAACTATTTCAGCTCCAGTTGCTTTCCCATAATTCACAAGTACTAAGGCTTGCAATGTATAACAACCCGCATCTTTTTTCCGATACCCTTTCCAACCGCATTGCTCAATTAGCCATCCTGCAGGCACTTTTACTAAGTGGTTATTTGGGAATGAAGGGATATTAGGGAATGTTAGTTTTAGTGCATCAAACTTTGCTTGCGAAATAACTGGGTTTTTAAAAAAACTGCCTGCATTACCTATTTTTAATGGGTCGGGTAATTTAGATTGTCTTATTTGTATAACCGCATTAGATATAGCTTGAATGGTAGGTGTGCTAATATTCATTAGCTCTAATTCTTTTTCAATTGCCCCATATTTTGTATTGTATTTTGGCCTTTTGGGTAATTGAAAACAAACACTTGTTATAATAAATTTGTTTTTTAGTCTGGTTTTGAAAACACTATCTCTGTATCCAAATTCACAATCGCTTTTATTAAAAGTAACTAATTGTTGATCTTCAATATTATAGGCTTCTAGCTCACAAAAAACGTCCTTTATTTCTACTCCATAAGCGCCAATATTTTGCATTGGAGATGCTCCAATATTGCCAGGGATTAAACTTAAGTTTTCTACTCCAGCATAATTATGATCAACACAGTACATTACAAACTGGTGCCAATTTTCGCCAGCCATTGCTTTTACATAGAAGTAATTTTCATCTTCTTTAATTAATTCAATCCCCTTTAAATCATTTTTTATAACCCATCCATTAAAGTCTTTTGTAAAAAGCAAATTACTGCCTCCACCCAAAAAAAGTAATTGTTCGTTCAAATCTTTTTTATTCTTTTTGACTACTTCGGCAATTTCATCAATTGATTGAATGCTAGTAAAGTATTTTGCTTTTGCATCAATTGCAAAACTATTTAGTGTTAGAAGTGGATGGTTTTCAAAAATTAACATAGGCTAATATACAGGGTCGGTATTTGGAATTATATATACAGATCTATATCTTTTATTAGATTGAATAATAATCATTTGCTGTTGAATAGTTTTTTTGCACTGATTAATAAGCGCGCCATCTTTAGGTAATTTAATTAATATTTCCCACAAATATTGATTGCGTATTCTGTCTACAATTGGCTGAGAAGGGCCATTGATATAGTTGCCAAAAAATTGTTTCATTCCTTGCGTCATTATATTGGCAGCTTCTTCCGCAATATGCTTTTCCTTATGTTTAAAAGTTACTTGTATTAATCTTGTGAACGGGGGATAACCAAATTGTTTTCTATTGTCTATTTCAAATTGAAATAATTTTGCATAGTCATGGTCTTTTACAAATTGCAAAACGGGGTGATTTATATTACTCACTTGAATCAATACTTTTCCTTTGCCATCTTTTCTTCCTGCTCTTCCACTCACTTGCTCCATTAACTGATATGATCTTTCATTTACCCTGAAATCGGTAAAGTTGAGAATGCCATCTGCATCAATAATACCCACCAAACTTACTTTTTCAAAGTCCAATCCTTTAACAACCATTTGAGTGCCTATTAAAATATCAATTTTATGTTGTTCAAATAATTGAATAAGCGTATCATGATCATTTTTCCCTTTAACGCTGTCGTAATCCATCCTTGCGATTCTGGCATCCGGAAATTGTTCTGCAACTAATTCTTCAATTTTTTCTGTGCCAAAATTCTTTTGAACAAATCGGTGACCACCACAAGCGATGCATGTTTGAATTACGGGGTAAGTAGTTCCACAATAGTGACAACTTAGTGTATTTTTTGCTTTATGAAATGTTAGGGTAACATCGCAATGTTTACAATGTGGAATATTACCACAGGTTTCACAAATCATGTAAGGCGAATAACCTCTTCTATTTTGGAATAAAATTATTTGCTTATCGGCATTAATTGTTTCTTCCATCAATGCAATTAAAGGAGGGGTAAGTGGACTTTTAGTTTTTTCTTTACTTTCAACTTTTTTAGTATCAACTAATTCAATTACCGGTAATGCAACATCTCCAAAACGTTCATTTAATTGAACGAGTCCATATTTTTGTTGTAGGGCGTTATAATAACTTTCAATTGAAGGTGTGGCACTTCCCAATAATACTTTGGCATTAAATAGCGAAGCGTAATAAATGGCTGCATCTCTGCTGTGGTATCTTGGTGCGGGATCTTGTTGTTTGTATGAAGCATCATGTTCTTCATCACATATTATTAATCCTAAATCTATAAAAGGAAGAAAGAGTGCAGATCTCGCGCCTAGTACAACTTTTGTTTCACCTGTTTTTATTTTGTTCCAAATTTCTACTCGTTCGTTTGGATTAAATTTTGAATGATAGATGGCTATATGTCCTCCCAAACTTTTTTGTAAGCGCCTGATCATTTGTGCTGTAAGCGCAATTTCAGGTAAAAGGTATAAAACTTGTTTATTTAAACGTAATTGTTCTTCAATTAGGTTAATGTAGATCTGTGTTTTTCCGCTAGATGTTACGCCATGTAAAAGACAAACAGCATGTTTCTCAAAGCTTTTAGAAATAGCTTCTTTAGCATTTGATTGAGCGTTAGATAAAGTGAAATCCAAAGTAATATTTTTTGGAAGAGAAGGTAAACGATCAATGTTTCTTTTTTCGATGAGTAAAATTCCTTTATCAACCAAGCCTTTTAGTTGGGTTGCACTTGCATTTGCTTTTTTTAATAATTCTGGTTGAGATACTTCGCCAATTTTTTTTTGTAAATGTATATAAGCTAGCAGCAGCTCCATTTGTTTTGGTGCTTTACTCCAATTATTCAATAATGTTTCTAATTCTTCTTCCTTATTGAAGTTAGTGTGCAGTAATATATAAGAAACTATTTTTTGTTTATACTTTTCTTTTAATTCTTCCCAAATAAAACAAACACCTTTTTCTATTAATTTTTTTACAACAGGGTATGTATTTGTAATATCTAATAATTGTTGAACTTCGCTTAAGCGGAGTTCTTTTTTAATTTCTAAAGCTTCTGCAACAATAAATTCGTTATCGGTAAGATCGCTAAAATCGATACTTCTTTCTTCATTCCATTGTAGTACACTTTCACTCGATAGTTTGAGGTTAGCTGGAATTGCGGCTTGCATCACTTCTCCCTCACTGCACATATAATAGTTGGCTATCCATTCCCAAAACTTTAATTGGTTCGGATGAATTAAGGGTTCGCTATCAAGTATATTTAAAATGGGGGATGGGGTAAATGCAGCTGGTGTAGTATTCACTATTTTTTTTACAATCCCAGCGTACTTTTTATTTTTTCGTAAAGTAACTTCAACCCGAATGCCAGGTTGTATTGCGTCTTTTAAATTATCTGGAACTGACCAAGTATAATTTTTGGGTAAGGCAAGTGGTATGATTACTTCTATGAACAATGAATATTTTTTTCAAAAATACACTTAAGGAGTGGGATATTGAATATAACGTTGTAGCCCTTGCTCCATCTGCATATACACCTGTTTTTTAAGTATTGGCAAATCTTTTAATGTTAATCCATTAACAGGTACTTCTGCTAAATATACGGCTCTATTAAGACCGGGAGTTAAATTGAAAAGACTTTTGTAATGCATTCGTTTTAATGTGTCTATAAAAAGTATGGGCTTGATTGGGGTTTGCATTTCAATAGCTATTCTAAATGCGCCATCATAGAAATCTTTTAATGGCTTATGAGTTTCATTGAAAGTACCTTCTGGAAAAATAAATATTGATACTCCATGATTAATTGCTGCCTTTAGTGCACGAAAGCTTTTAGCTCTAGCGTCTGTATTTTTTCTATTAACGAGCACCACAGCAGCGCGATAAATCCATCCAAATATGGGTACTTTTACCATTTCATATTTACCTAATGCCCTTGTAGGTTGATGCGTACTTAAAACAATTGGCGGGATATCCATATAGGAAATATGGTTAGCAACAAAAATGTATTGTTTTTTTGTGTCGTGCGGTGTTTCATAAATTTCACCGTGTTGAATCCCAATTAATATGTACCAAATATGTCCCCATATTTTGCAAAAATGGTAAACCCAATTACCACCAACTACTTTTCCAAAGGGAATTGAAAGTATAATAAATGGAAAAACAATGAGCATCACCATTACAAAAGTGATCAATGCGTAAATAGTGTATAAAAATTGTAACGCTCTTATTAATTGCTTCATTTGAAGGGCTTAAGGTATAAAACTGTTGTATATAAACCAAAAAAAGAGCGATTCCAATAATGGATCGCTCTTTAAAATATTGAAATTTAAATTAGAATTTGTAATAGGCTGCTAAAATAAATGTGTTTGTATTTTTCCCCAATGAGCCGTTGCTTTTCGAAAATAAATCTTGATTACTCATGTCGTACCTTATTTCGGGGATGATTGTTAAATGATCAATTTTAATATTAGCAGATAGGGTAGTTGCTGCAATATTTTCGCCATTAATTAACTTATTGATTTTTCTATCAGAGAAAAAGTCTTGTCTCAATGTTAAACCGAAAATGCTTGTTGGATCGTAATTAATATAAACAGCATTGCTCGTCCAACTTGAAGTTGTACCTGCTGATTTTGTTTGTTGTATGCTACCATCATAGGCCATGCTCCATTTTGCGGCCAATACTGCAGTTGCAACTATATTATACTGAGATACTTCGCCACCAGCTTGAAAATTAAGATAGGCTTTGATTTTATCGTTTTTTGTTCCAGTGCTAAATTGAGCTAAAAGATATTTAACTGAAGTAGTTGTTGTTGAGTAGTCGGTAGTATTAGCAAGTCCGACCATGATAGCAGATTTTCCACCTAATGATATATCTGCTTTAAGTCCAGTGTGAAAAAATGGACCGTATGAGAAGCCATAAGACATGCTGTAGTTTCTATTGCCCGGAGCATCTACTAATTCATATCCTACATGAGTAGCCCATTTACCGGCAGTGAATTTTACTTTATCAGAAGCCGCAAAACTGAGGTATGCTTGTTTCAAAATAACCAAAGAACCTGCATCATTGTAGGAAAATTCTTGCACTCTTCTTCCAAAACCTAAGTCTACAGAAGCAGAAACTTTGCCATAAGTTTGGTCAACACGGGCTGATGCCATTCCTAATTCAAAAGAGTTTTGGGAGTTGGTAAAACTTGTAAGGTTGTTTGTTACACTAGGTGCGTCTGCAAAATTATACCGGTAATAACCATCTAATGATCCAGAGAAGGTAGTAGTTGATTTTTTTGTTGAATCAGTTTGGGCATTAATTGATTGAAATGCGTAAACGAATAGTAAAGCAGTTAAAATTTTCTTTAACATTGTATTGGTTTTATGTTTAATAAATGGGTACAGCCTTTAAACCTGATCAGAGGTTTATCACATGGCTGTACCTTATTTTTTTTGAAACGAATTAAGCTAATTGCGGAGAACGTCCATATTTTTCATCATGTTGAGAAGCATCTAATCCTTGTTCTTCTTCTTCTGAACTAACCCTTAGTGGTAACACTAAATCAATGAATTTGAAAATTCCAAAAGAAACAACAAAACTGTATGTTACAACAACTAAAAGTGTTTTTACTTGTATAAAAAAGAAAGCGCTGTTTCCATTAAATAATCCATCTGCACCAGCTGAGTTTACTGTTTTAGTAGCAAAAAAGCCAGTCATTAGCATTCCTACAATTCCACCAACACCGTGACAAGGGAATACGTCTAATGTATCATCTAGTGTAGACTTGCTTTTATAATACACAGCGATATTTGAGATGATTGCTGCAACAAATCCTATAAAAATACTTTGTGGAATTGCAACAAATCCTGCTGCAGGAGTGATGGCAACTAAACCAACAACAGCGCCAATACAAAAGCCTAATACAGAAGGTTTTTTGCCTCTAATAACATCAAAGAACATCCAAGATAAACCTGCAGCAGCTGCAGCAGTATTAGTAGTTGCAAATGCTGAAACTGCAAGTGCATTAGCGCCTAAAGCAGAACCTGCGTTAAAACCAAACCATCCAAACCAAAGTAATCCAGTGCCAATTAAAACATAAGGGATATTTGCGGGAGGAATTTCTCTGTGTTCAATATGAGCTTGACGGCGTTTTAAAACCAATGCTCCAGCCAATGCAGCACAACCCGCAGAAATATGTACTACTGTACCTCCTGCAAAATCTAATGCACCCATTTTAAATAAGAATCCTTCCGGATGCCAAGTCCAGTGTGCTATGGGTGCATAAACTAGTATGCTAAACATTGCAATGAATAAAATATACGCAGTAAATCGAATTCTTTCAGCAACTGCGCCTACTACTAAACCTGGGGTAATAATAGCAAACATTAATTGAAACAATGCAAATAATGCCAAAGGAATAGTTGGTGCTAAACTCCATGGTGCTCCAGAGTTGATTCCTTTAAAGAACATGTGGGTAAAAGGGTTACCAATAATTCCCCCTATTGATTCTCCAAAGCAAAGGCTATATCCTACAAATACCCATAGGATACTCACTACTCCAGCTGCTACTACGCTTTTAATCATAGTAGATATTACATTTTTTCGATGAACCATTCCTCCGTAAAAGAATGCAAGACCTGGGGTCATTAAAAAAACCAGCGCTGTAGCTACAATAATCCAAGCTATATCAGCACCACTGTATTTTCCACCATCATCAAAATTAGGTAGTGATGGCACAAAGAGTGCGCCAATGGCAACTGCCATCAATACTAAAAAGGGTGCTAGTTGTTTTACTTTAGATTTTGCCATGGTGAATTAACATTAAAAAATTAAATAATATAATTTATATTTTGCTAAAATAGTTAAAATATCTATAAAAAATAAAACATTATAATATATTAATTAAAATTTAATGTAATCAATGAGACAAATTTTCATAAGTAAAATGGCTTATAAACACAAAAACCTATCGTTTAAGATAGGTTTTATTAAATATAATTAATTAATATATATTAAGTATTAATTAAATAGCCCTGATCTTTAGATTCGAGAATAGACGATCCCATTAAAAACTGGTCAACTTTCCTTGCCGATTCTCTTCCTTCACTTATGGCCCAAACAACCAAAGATTGACCTCTTCTCATATCTCCTGCTGTAAATACCTTTTGAATATTGGTTTGATATGATTTTTCTGAAGCCTTTATATTTCCCCTTTCATCTATTTCTACTTCCATTTGGAGTAATAGTCCCTGATGTTGTGGATGCAAAAAGCCCATTGCTAAAAAGGCTAAGTCGCACTTAATAGATCTTTCAGTCCCTTTAATTTCTTCGAAACCGGCTGTTTTGCCATCCGACCCAATTTTCCATTCTAAATCAACAATTTCTATTGCAACCAATTCATTGTTTGCATTGCCAATAAATTTCTTAGTAGCTACTGCCCATTCTCTATTTGCACCTTCTTCGTGTGAAGATGTTGTTTTAAGCAACATAGGAAATTGAGGCCAAGGCATATTTTCTGTTCTTGATTGAGGTGGCTTGGGCATTAATTCAAATTGAGTAATGCTTGCTGCGCCTTGCCTATTAGATGTTCCAACACAATCGCTACCCGTATCTCCACCTCCAATTACAATTACATGTTTCCCTTTTGCAGAAATATGCTCTTCTGTAATTTCTTTATTGCTTACTCTTTTATTTTGTTGCTTTAAAAAGTCCATTGCATAATGAACACCTTTTAATTCTCGTCCTTCTATATTTAAATTCCTAGGAATAGTAGAACCTCCAGCCATAACTATGGCATTGTTCTCTCTTAATAAATCATTGATAGATATAGTTACCCCAACATTTGAATTACATTTAAATATTACACCTTCTTCCTCCATTAATTTTATTCTTCTATCTATAACCCATTTTTCTAATTTAAAATCGGGTATCCCATATCTTAATAATCCACCCGGTGCATCGTCGCGCTCAAAAACGGTTACTGTATGTCCAGCATAATTTAATTGTGCAGCAGCTGCTAAACCCGCAGGGCCCGATCCTACAATTGCAATTCTCTTTCCTGTTTTTAAAGTTGGTTTTTTTGGTTGCACAAATCCTTTGTCAAATGCAATTTCAATAATATGCTTTTCAATTTCTTCAATAGTAATTGCTGGTTGATTTATTCCTAATACACAAGAACTTTCGCATGGGGCGGGACAAATTCTTCCAGTAAACTCAGGGAAATTATTAGTAGCTGTCAATATTTCATAAGCTTCTTCCCAGCTCTCTCTGTAAACAGCATCATTAAATTCTGGAATAATATTTCCCAAAGGGCAACCATTATGACAAAAGGGAACGCCACAATTCATACACCTTGCAGCTTGTTGATTCAGTTTTTTCTCTGGATAAGGTTGTATAAACTCATTGTAATCGTTTACCCTTTCTTCAGGGGAACGTTTTGATGGTAATTCTCTAGTAAATTCTAAAAAGCCTGTTGGTTTGCCCATTGTTGGTTTATAAGGTTTATAAGGTTTATAGAGATGTTAGCTTAACTTTTTTTATGCATTTCAGCCTGCTTCTTTTTTGAAAATACTTTCTTGTAATCGCTTGGAAATACTTTTACAAAGTTTTTAAGTTGATTATCAAAATCTTTTAAAATAAAACCAGCAACTGTACTTTTAGTATACAACAAGTGATTGGTGATGAGTTTTTTAATAATAACAATATCTTCTTCATCAATTAGATCTAATTCCACCATTTCCATATTGCATTTATTGGCAAACTCATTTTTAACATCATACACAAAAGCAATGCCACCGCTCATTCCAGCAGCAAAATTTCTTCCAGTATCTCCTAATATAATAGCTATCCCACCTGTCATGTATTCGCATCCATGATCTCCAACACCTTCTGTTACAACCATTGCTCCTGAATTACGGACTGCAAAACGTTCCCCTGCTTTTCCTCTAATGTATGCTTCTCCTGAAGTAGCGCCATATAAAGCTACATTGCCAATAATACTATTGTTCTCTGCAATAAATGTTGCTTTTGAAGAAGGATAAACAATCAACTTCGCTCCACTTAATCCCTTGCCAAAATAATCATTTGCATCTCCTTCTAATTCAAGTGTTATTCCTTTAGTATTGAATGCTCCAAAACTTTGTCCCGCTGTTCCAGTAAAACTAAAATGCACACTATCATCAGGTAAACCTGCTGCTTTATACACTTTAGTAATTTCATTTGATACAATAGTACCAACGGTTCTATCGGTATTTTTAATAGGAAACGAAGCTGCAACTTTTTCTTTTGTATCGATTGATTTTTGTGCTATACTCAATAACTGCCAATCTAAAACATCTGCCAATCCATGATCCTGCTCCAATTGTTTATATAAACCGTTATTTAATAAATCTGGTTCTTTATATAGCACTTTCGATAAATCTAGATTTTTGTATTTCCAATGCGTGCTATTTTGTTTTTGTTGTAGGTTTTCAGTTTGACCAACCATTTCATTAACCGTTTTATAGCCAAGCTCTGCCATAATTTCTCTTAACTCTTGTGTGATGAATTTGAAAAAATTAACCACGTGTTCAGCATCTCCAGTAAATCTTTTTCGCAAAGTTTCGTCTTGCGTAGCAACGCCAACTGGGCAAGTATTCATGTGGCATTTCCTCATCATAATACATCCTTCAACAATTAATGCGGCAGTTGCCACTCCCCATTCTTCGGCGCCTAATAATGTAGCAATGGCAATATCTCTGCCTGTTTTCATTTGTCCATCTGCTTGCACAACAACCCTGCTTCTTAATTTATTTTTTACCAATGTTTGATGTGTTTCTGCTAACCCCATTTCCCAAGGCAATCCTGCATGTTTTACAGAGCTGATAGGAGAGGCGCCTGTACCTCCATCATGACCAGCTATTAAAACAACATCAGCTTTTGCTTTTACTACACCAGCTGCAATTGTTCCTACACCTGCCTTTGAAACTAATTTTACATTGATGCGTGCAGCTCTATTTGCATTTTTTAAATCAAAAATTAATTGTGCTAAATCTTCAATCGAATAAATATCATGATGTGGTGGTGGAGAAATTAATCCAACGCCGGGAGTTGCATGTCGCGTTTTACCAATCCATTCATCTACTTTATATCCCGGTAATTGTCCGCCTTCTCCAGGCTTTGCACCTTGTGCCATTTTTATTTGTAATTCGTCTGCTTCAGATAAATACAAAGCAGTTACACCAAATCTTGCCGATGCTACTTGTTTAATGGCAGACCTCATCGAATCTCCATTTGGTAATGGAGTGTAACGTATTTCATCTTCACCACCTTCACCAGTATTACTCTTTCCTCCTAAACGATTCATTGCAATAGCCAATGTGGTATGGGCTTCCCAAGATATTGAACCAAAGCTCATTGCGCCGGTTGCAAAACGTTTATAAATTGCTGATGCAGGTTCTACTTCGTCGATAGAAATAGATGGTCTGTTTTTACAAAATTCAAATTGACTTCTTAACGTGCATGCTCGTTCACTTTGATCGTTGATTAATGCAGAATATTTTTTGAAAGTGGAGTAATCATTTCTTTTTGTTGAATCTTGTAGTAAGTGAATTGTTTGTGGATTGAATAAGTGAAACTCACCTTTTCTTTTCCATTGATATACGCCACCAACTGGTAATCTTTCAACAGGTTTATTTTTTTTGCTAAAAGCAAAATAATGTTTGCTTAATGTTTCTTTGGCAATTTCATCTAAACCCATTCCTTCAATTCTAGAAGTTGCTCCAGTAAAATAAGTATCTACTACTAATTTATTAATACCAATGATTTCAAATATTTGCGCACCTTGATAAGATTGTAAAGTAGAAATGCCCATTTTTGAAAACACTTTCAACAATCCTTCGTTTACTGCTTTGATGTAATTCTTTTTTAAATATTCTGCATCAAGATCCGATTGTAATTTTCCACTAAGCTTCATATCTCTAATAGAAGAAAGGGCTAAGTAAGGGTTGATGGCAGTTGCTCCAAAACCTAATAAAGATGCAAAATGATGCACTTCCCAAACGTCGCCTGCTTCTACAATAATACCAACTTGACCGCGATATCCTTTTTTAATTAAGTGATGGTGAACTGCTGCTGTTGCTAATAAAGAGGGGATTGGTGCATGATCTGAATCAACTGCTCTATCAGTTAAAATAATTACTTCAAACCCGTCTTGTACAGCATCAACTGCATACCTGCACAAACGATCTAGTCCTGCTTTTAATGATCCTGCTTTTCCATCAGCTCTAAAATATGTTTGTAAAGTTTTTGCCTGAAATACACCGGTATCGATGCTTCTGATCTTTTCTAATTCGTGGTTATTTAATATCGGATGCATAAGTGCTACACTATGGCAAGCCATCGGATCTTCAATTAATAAATTACCGTTGCTGCCTGCAAATGTTGCCAACGACATCACCATTCTTTCTCTAATAGGATCTATAGGTGGGTTGGTTACTTGCGCAAATAGTTGTTTAAAATAAGCAGATAAATGTTGAGGTTGATCGCTTAAAACAGCAAGCGGAGTATCATTACCCATTGAACCAATTGGTTCCTTTCCATCCAATGCCATTGGCGCTATAATGGTATCTAAATCTTCTGTTGAGTAACCAAATACTTTTTGGTATTTAAATACTTGATCGTGTTCTAAATGCGTAAACATTACTCTTGGCTCTGGCAATTCTTCTAGCCTGATTTTATATTTATTCAGCCAATCGCCATACGGTTTTTGTGAGCAAATAGTTTGTTTAAGTTCATCATCACTAATAATTCTTCCTTGTGCCATGTCTACTACAAACATTTTGCCCGGTTGTAGTCTTCCTTTTTCTTTTACGTTTGATGGATCGATAGGAAGTACGCCAGTTTCAGAAGCCATAATAACTCTATCGTCGTGTGTTACAGTATATCTCGATGGTCGTAATCCATTTCTATCCAATGTTGCGCCAATCATATTACCATCCGTAAATGAAATAGAAGCTGGTCCATCCCAAGGCTCAATCATGCAAGCATGGTATTCGTAAAAAGCTTTTTTAATAGGATCCATATCATTATTACCATCCCAAGCTTCTGGTATCAACATCATCATTACATGTGGCAATGATCTTCCAGTTAAAGCTAACAGTTCAATCATATTATCTAAGCATGCAGAATCAGATTGACCAACTGTAACAACTGGAAGAATCATATCTAATTCTTCTTTAGTAAAATATGGAGTTGTAAAACCTTTTTCACTAGAACGTAACCAGTTTAAATTTCCTTGGAGTGTATTTATTTCTCCGTTATGTGCCATGTACCTAAATGGTTGAGCAAGTTTCCATGAAGGAAAAGTGTTGGTAGCAAAACGAGAATGAACCAAGCCAAATGCAGATACTACGCGCTTATCATTTAAATCGGGAAAATAATTGCGCACTTGCATGCTTGTTAATTGCCCTTTGTAAATAATGGTTCTTGCCGAAAGAGAAGCCATGTAAAAACCTATTTCATCTTTTCGCGTGCTATTAATTATAGTGTGACTAGCATAATTACGAAGTATAAATAATTTTCTTTCAAAATCATCGGTGTTGTTAATGGTATCCGGACAAGCAATAAATACTTGTTCCATGCATGGCTCAACAGACAAGGCAGAAGGTCCAATATCGTTTTTGTTTACAGGTACTTTTCTGTAAACTAATATTTCTAGTCCTAATTTTTCAGCGGCTCTATTAAAAATATCTCTGTACTCTTCTCTTAAACCAATTGATTTAGGGAAGAAGATCATACCAACACCATATCTGCCGTATTCTGGTAAATGAACACCAAGTTTTATGCATTCATCAAAAAAGAATTCATGTGGAATTTGAAAAAGAATTCCTGCACCGTCGCCTGTATTGTTTTCGCATCCGCAGGCACCGCGGTGTTCCATGTTTTCTAAAACTGTAAGTGCATCTGTAATATGTTGATGCGATTTATGGCCTTTTATATTGGCAACAAAGCCAATGCCGCACGCATCGTGTTCAAACTCAGGATTGTACATGCCGTTCTCTGTATGGCAATTCATCATAGCACCGAATTATTAGTGAATCAAAAAGTGGCAGGCAATCTTGACTAAATTACAAAGAATGGAGATAAAAATGGAAATTAATTTAACTAACAGTTGTTATTTTAATTATTATTTAATAAAATTGGTATAATGTAAGAAAATAGTAAAATTCTGAGAGCTGAAAGTTAAACAATATGAATTGGGAGGTTGATATTGCTTTTCAAGTTGATCGTTAAGCTTGGAGGGAAGATGCCGAAAACTGTACTTCCGCTACCCGTCATGCTTGCATAAATAGCGCCATTTTGGTAGAGCGTATGTTTTATTTCGCCAATGATGGGATACTGTTTTGTAATAGGTGCTTCAAAATCATTCACCAATAATTCTTTCCAAGTTTCTATTGGTTGATCAATTATTTTATTGATGGAAATTGATGGTTTTGATGGAGTCAATTGTTCAAAAGCCCATTTGGTATTAATATGAATAGAAGGATGGACTAAAACAAATTTGTAAGCGGATAAGTCTAGTGAAATAGGTGTGAGTATTTCACCTCTGCCTGTTGCATAACATGGTTGGTTGATAATAAAAAACGGACAATCACTGCCAAGTTCAGCAGCATAATCAATCAATTGTTTTTGCGAAAGATTCAATTGGTATTTTTCATTCAATAACTTTAAAGTAAATGCTCCATCGGAACTTCCTCCACCTAAACCAGCACCCATTGGAATGATTTTGTGTAAATGCATTTGAATGGGAGGGATGTTGGGAAAATCTTTCTTAAGAAGCTGAAATGCCTTTGTGCAGAGGTTATTAGCAATGTCTCCAGGAATTGAAATACCCGAAGAACTAAAATCAATTGGTAACGATTCAGTAGAATTTGATTGATTAAGTGTTACTACTTCAAGAACATCTTTTAAATCAACTGGATAAAAAACAGTTTCAATATTATGGTATCCGTCAATTCTTTTTTCGATGATGTTAAGGCCAAGATTAATTTTACAATTGGGAAAAAGAACCATGTACAAAATTATTTTCGTTTATTTAGTTCATCACGAATAGCAATTGCCCTGATATAATCTTCTGCTTCTAAAACTTCATTTAGCAGCGTATTTAATTCTTCGATATTTAAAATGCTTAGATCATTTCTACCAGAACCTGTTTCTTCAATGCCTACTGCTTCGCCTCTGTTTTTCTTTGGTGCTCCGTCTTCCATCATTATACCAGCGTTCTCTAAAATATTTTCGTAGGTATAAATAGGGCATCCAAAACGAACTGCAAGTGCTAAAGCATCACTGGTTCTACTATCAATTTCTACAGTATCATTTTCTGTGAAGCAGACCAATTTAGAATAAAAGATTCCTTCTTGTAAATCATTGATAATTATTTCTTGCAACTCAACACCAAACGCATTCATGAAATTCTTCATCAAATCATGTGTAAGTGGTCTACTTGGTTGCATGTGTTCTAAAGCAACAGCAATAGCTTGAGCTTCAAATCCACCAATTACAATGGGTAATCGGCGTAAGCCATTTATTTCGCCCAACACTACAGCATAAGAATGAGTTTGTGTAATGCTATGAGAAAGCGCTACTATTTCCAATTCTATCTTCTTCATAATTCCCACGAAAATAACTCAAAAACACACAACAAAATGCCTTTAGGTCGACTGTTTCTTAAGCCATCTGTCAAAAATGAAAGTCCCGAATGGTAATAAGGAGACTAATAATGAGTTTAAAACAAAACTAATTGGCCAATCTTGTTCTTCTTTTACAATGTAGGCTTGGTACAAAAAATGGATAAATAATATACTATGAATCCAACCAATCATTTTAACTGGATAGGGGTTGCCGCCAAAATATTGTATTGGAATAGCAATAAAGATGAGTACCAATAAAGAAATGCCTACTGCAAAACCATTTAATCTGAGCCTACCGATTGAGCTATCTATCAAACTTCTCATTATTGCTATTTTAGGGGGTGAGAATATTTTTTTGAAAAGTATCCTAATTAGCAACAATATTTTGTAGTGATTTCTCTATTTTTTTTCGGTGATTTAACGGTAAAAAGTAAAGATTCAATCAATCTTCTTCCACTTTTATGCTTGAACTTGTTTCATCAACCATCTATCAAAAATGAAAGTCCCGAATGGAAAGAAGGCAGCTAAAAATGTATAAACCAAGTATTTAAAAGGCCAGTTTTCTTGTTCTTTAACCCATAAGGCAAGTGCTAAATAGGATACAAATAAAAGACCATGAGCCCATCCAGTATATTTTACTGCAAGAGGTAAACCTGCTAAATATTTTAATGGCATTGCAATAAATAATAAAATGAGCAAGGATAAACCTTCTGAATAACCTACTATTCTAAATAATTTGAAAGACCTACTAAATGATTTTTGCATAGAGGCAAAACTACCAAAATTTATGTGCAAATTGCGTTGTTAAAACATTTATATGCCACTCTTTCAAATCAATGAAATTCCTTCAAAACCTTTGATATCAGGTTATGAAGCACAATTTGTACATACTGCTTCAGCAACATTTTCACATGTAAGAGCTAAAGCTGGGTCGATACTTCCTACTCACTCTCACCCGCATGAGCAAGTGTCTTATGTATTAGATGGAGAGTTTGAATTAACTGTTGATGGGGTGGTTTATAAATTAGCACCCGGACAACTTTTTGTAATTCCATCAAATATTCCACATAGTGGTATAGCTATTACAGATGCGTTTGTTTTAGACGTATTCACGCCAGTTCGAGAAGATTATGTAGCTAAAGGAGGTATTATTGTAGGTTAATAAGTTTAAAGGGCTTGCCTCGCCTTAGGCGATGGTTTATAAAGTTTATAGGGTTTATATGTCACCCTGAGCTTGACGAAGGGTCAACATATAAAATGATCAATACTATATAAACTTATAACCATAAAAACCTATCCAGCTGTCTTCATCTTATGAATGGCTGCCGTTAACTGAGGTACTATTTCAAATGCATCACCAACAATTCCATAATCAGCTGCTTTAAAAAATGGTGCTTCGGGGTCTTTATTAATTACAACAATTACTTTACTTCTGTTTACACCAGCCAAGTGTTGGATGGCTCCAGAAATTCCAATAGCAATGTATAAGTTTGGTGCAATTTGTACGCCAGTTTGTCCCACATGCTCATGATGTGGTCTCCAATGAGCATCACCTACAGGGCGACTACATGCTGTAGCAGCACCTAATTCTTTTGCAAGATCCAATAAAATGCCCCAGTTTTCTGGTCCCTTTAAACCTCTTCCACCACTTACAACAACATCAGCTTCAGTTAATGGAACTTCACCACTAATTTTATTTATAGCAGTAATTTTTACTTTTGAAGCAGCAACGTCAATCGCTAAAGGAGCAATTGTTGCTGTGCCTTCACCAGCAATGGTAGTATAGCTATTAGGGTTTAGAGAAATTACTTTGATAGGAGTGTTGATACTAATATTTGCAAATGCTTTTCCAGAGAAAACAGTTTTCTTCACTACAAATCCATTAGAAGTATCTGGTAAAGCACAAGCACCAGTTACAATTCCTGCTTTTAATCTTGCAGCAGTTCTTGCAGAAACAGCTTTACCTGTTTGGTTATGAGAAAAAACTAAAACAGTTGCACCGCTAGCAGTAACTGCATCAGCCAAAACTTTTGCATACAACTGTGCGTCAACATGATTTAATACATCATTAGCAACTTGGTGAATTTTTGTAACACCATATTTTCCTAATGCAGCTAAATCATCAGTAACAGTTCCAAGAACAATTCCTTCTGCAGTAGTGCCTAATTGACTAGCAACTTTTCCACCATAAGTTAGTGCTTCTAATGAAGATTTTTTAACGTGACCTTCTGAGTGATCGATGAATATGAGAACAGACATTTTGTTAGGTTTATAAAGTTTATAAGTTTTTTTCGTTTAAATAGCTTTTGCTTCTTCGTGTAACAAACGAACTAGTTCGCTTACATTGTCAGCAGCTACTAATTTCACTCCCGCTTTTGCAGGGGGCAATTCAAAATTTACAATAGATGTTAATGCATCAATTGCAGCAGGCTCAACCACTTTCAATGGTTTGGTACGTGCCGCCATAATGCCGCGCATATTAGGTATGCGTTGTTCTGCAAAACCTTTCTGACAACTAACAACAACCGGCAGAGTTACTTCCGCAACTTCTTCACCACCTTCAATTTCTCTAGAAATAGTTGCAGTTGTTCCTGCTAATTCAAATTTTGTAGCCAATGAAATATAAGGAGCATCAACTAATTCAGCAATCATACCGCCGATAGAAGAGCCATTATAATCGATGGTTTCTTTTCCTGTAAAAATTATATCGTAAGCACCTTGTTTTGCTACTTCAGCAATTTGAGCTGCAATAAAATAAGGATCACTATTGTCTGTATTAATACGAATAGCTTCATCGCCACCCAATGCCAATGATTTTCTGATAATTGGTTCAGCATCAACGCCACCAACAGTTACTAAATGAATAATAACGGAAGCATCTTTCTCTTTTAATTCGATGGCCCTAACTAATGCGTACCATTCGTCATAAGGATTGATGATCCATTGAACACCAGCTTCATCAAATTTTGTATTACCATTGGTAAAGGCAATTTTGGAAGTAGTATCGGGTGTTTTACTTACACAGACTAAAATCTTCATAATGGTCAAGTTTTATCTTTTCAATTAGTTGTTTATGCAACTATTCGGCAAATATAGTAAGGTTTGGAAAGTGGCAAAGTGTTTGACAAAGTATTTTTGTTAATTGTTTAAAGTTCGGGGAAATTTTATTTAAGATTTTGAACACTTAACTTCGTGAGATGGATAGGATAGCCAGAATTAAGGAATTTTTAGTAGCAAACCCAAACGATAATTTCTTGCGTCATGCGCTTGCTTTGGAATTTATTAAAATAGCGGATAATACTGGGGCAAGAGCATTATTTGAATCAATTTTAACTGAAACGCCAGATTATGTAGGATCTTATTACCATTTAGCTAAATTATTGGAGCAAATGAATGAGCAGACATTGGCAATCGAATGGTACGAAAAAGGGATGGCGGAAGCAAAAAAGGCAAAAGACCAACATTCATATAATGAGCTGCAAGCAGCTTATGAAGATTTGGTATATTAGAAAAGCCTGTCACCCTGCTTTTCGAAAAGAACAATTCGGCATTAGGCATTATGGCATTAGGGTGGAAATAAAAAAATAAAAGAAATAGTGTATGAATAATAATTTCTACGATTTTGCGAAATACAAAACACCTACAGGTACTCAATTAAACTGTAAAGGTTGGATTCAAGAAGCTGCATTAAGAATGTTACTGAATAACCTCGATCCCGAAGTAGCGGAACGCCCCGAGGAATTAATTGTTTACGGTGGTAGAGGAAAAGCTGCGAGAAATATTCAAGCACTCGATCAGATTATTGCGTCATTAAAAATTTTGGAAAACGATGAAACCTTATTAATTCAAAGTGGTAAACCAGTTGGTATTTTAAAAACACATAAAGATGCACCAAGGGTTTTATTGTCTAATTCTCAACTTGTTCCTAACTGGGCTAATTGGAAACATTTTACAGAGTTAGAGCAAAAAGGTTTGATGATGTATGGACAAATGACAGCGGGTAGTTGGATATATATCGGTTCACAAGGAATAGTTCAAGGAACTTTTGAAACCTATGCTGCCATTGCTGATAAACATTTTGGTGGATCGCTTAAAGGCACATTAAATATTACCGCAGGACTAGGAGGAATGGGTGGAGCTCAGCCAATGGCAATTACCATGAATGATGGAGTTGCATTAATTGCAGAAGTAGAAGAGTGGCGAATTGATAAAAGAATTGAGACAAAATATTTAGACGAAAAATTTATTGATATTGATGAAGCTATCAATCAAGCAATCAAATACAAGCAAGCAGGAGTTGCAAAAAGTATTGGCGTTTTATGTAAAGCAGTGCAATTATTAGAAAGACTCATTGAAAGAAAAATTGTTCCTGATACTTTGACCGATCAAACATCAGCACATGATCCTTTGATTGGATATATTCCAAATACATTGACCAATTTAGAAGCAAATGCATTAAGAGAAAAAGACCCTGATGCTTATATTAAAATGAGTTATGAAAGTATGTATCTGCATGTTCAATTAATGTTGCAATTGATGGATATGGGAGCAATAACTTTTGATTACGGAAATAACATTCGCGCAAGGGCAGATGAATATGAAAAGCAACAAATTCAAGGCATTCATCAATTTAAATTAAATAGGTGTTTCGATTTTCCAGGTTTTGTGCCTGCATATATTCGTCCATTATTTTGCGAAGGAAAAGGTCCATTTAGATGGGCTGCATTGAGTGGCGATCCGAATGATATTGCAGTTACCGATAAAGTGATACAAGATTTATTTCCCGAAAATAAAAGCATGCAACGTTGGATGAAAATTGCCAAAGAAAAAATTGCATTTCAAGGTTTGCCAGCAAGAATTTGTTGGTTAGGACAGGGGGAGAGAGAATTAGCCGGACAAGCATTTAATGAATTGGTAAGAACCGGAAAAGTAAAAGCACCGATTGTAATTGGTAGAGATCATTTAGATACTGGATCTGTTGCATCTCCTAATAGAGAAACAGAAGCTATGCTTGATGGATCAGATGCAGTAGCAGATTGGCCGGTATTAAATGCATTGGTAAATACTGCGGGTGGTGCAAGTTGGGTTTCATTGCATCATGGAGGTGGAGTAGGAATGGGGTATAGTATTCATGCAGGTATGGTAATAGTAGCTGATGGCACAGAAGATGCAGCATTAAGATTAGCTAGAGTATTACGCAATGATCCAGGGATTGGCGTTATTCGTCACGCTGATGCGGGATATGAATTGGCGAAGGAAACTGCAGAAAAGCATAAGTTGAATTTGTAAATAAAACAAGCAATTATAAATTAGTTCAGGCGAAATACTAATTTATAAAATCAAGCAATAGCATCATTCTTGATTCTCCTTTTCCACCAAATGCACCATGGCTTGATTTTGTTCGTCCTTTTGATACTTATTTTAAAGTGCTTGAGAAAAACATATCAGATAATCCTATCACTTTATCTCACTTCCCTTCCATAAGAAAAGATTTTATAAATGCTGTAGCAAGGTTTAATATGAAACCTGTTAAATTACAAAGCAACAAAGATGCAAAGGGTTATTATTACAATGGAACTGATTTTGCATGGAGTATTTGGACTGCAATGCTTAATCCAAAATCTATTCCTTTCGTTCCTCTAGCAATTCACGAAGTTGGAATTGGTAATGATTGTATACTTTCAAAATGGGTTGAAGCATTTAATGATCCTAATTCTTTTGGTAAAACTTCTGACCCACAGAAGTATGCAATTGGTTGTTATGAAACAAGGCCCAGAGCATATGAAGATTCTATTCGTTACTTATTTTCCAAATACCCAGATTTTTATCCTTTCTTGGTAGAATTTGGGGGAGAGCTTTGTAACGCATGGCAACCTGAGTGGGCAAGCCCTGAAATATTTAAACCAGTTGTAAGCAATGTTCCGGTATTAATTTTAGCAGGAGAGTACGACCCTGTATGTCCACCTCTTTTTGGAGAAATTACGAGTAAAACATTATCAAAATCAACCTTAATTATAGTTCCTTCAGCATCACATGCAGCTATACATGCCGATGATTGCCTTAGAAAAATTGCGGATGATTTTTTATTAAGTCCTAAGTTAAAACCCAATTTGGAATGTGTAAGTAAACGTTCTAAAATTAATTTTGTGTATGATAATTTAGCAAAAGCATTATCTGAGTTTAAGTAATGCATATACTTTAGTAATGTACCTAATAAAAGGCTTCGCAATCCTCGTCTGGACTTATCGGGAGGAAGTACCTATTGGCATAAAAATATTCCTAAAAGCTATATTTTTAAATCTACGTAAAAACATTAGTATTAGTTTGAGAAATTACAAATACTTTAATATAGTTTTAATTAGATTTATTCAGCTTAATCATAAATTATGAAATTAACTTTTAGACTTTATTTTCTTTTGATTATTTCACTTTTCTTTAGTAGTTGTTCAAGAAATGAAATTAAAAGTACACAGCTTAAAGAAGTTACAGAGCCGGAGTTTAATGATAATGACAAAACAGTTGACAGCTTAAAACAAGCATATAACTGCCAAAATATTGAATATAATAATTGGGATGTTAATGAAGCTTCCGACTCCAGTTTAACTGTTGAATTAGTAAACAGTACTAAGGTAGTTTGGTTCGATAATATCGATAGCACTTCCTTGCAGTTAAAAGGAATAGCTTTAGCAATAAGGAAAGCTTTAATAAAGCCAGAATCTTATAAATCTTTTTACATCGTTTTTATAGAAAACGGTATTGTTAAAGGGCAAGAAATTAAAATTCATAAATCAGGTATGAAAATTTTAAGTAAAGATTTATAAAATGACTTGAATAAATGCTGATTTTTAGGGTATTTGAGCTGATTAATATTTCCTATCAGTTTCAAATTACATCCTAATATTCCTAAAAGCTATAATTTAAAACTACGTAAAGACACAGGTAGAAATTTGAGAAATTATTGTTACTTTCAATTATACTTTAAATTTGAGTATTTATAGACTGATTTTTCTTGGTTTGTAGAATTGTCAATATCTAAGTGTTGAATCCAATAAAATAAATCGAATTATTATGAAAAAAGCTTTCGTAATCTTAGTTTGTATTTGTTTCCTTGGCAAAGTAGTGGATACTATGATAAAATTTACTGATTTAAATTATTTTTTGACTCGAAATGAAAGTACCTCTTACCATGCCGGCCAAATAGTTAGGCTTCTGGTTAATATTGTAGTTTCATTTGGTATGGCATCATGGTTTTTTAAAATGAATATAAAGGCTTTCTTCAAATAAGTACATTAGTAAATATTTTTATTTTTTTTAACAGGTAATTAAAAGATAATATGAAAAACTTTTTAAACAAGAAAATTTCAGTGAAAATGGCAATTGTTATTGCTTTGCTTTTTTCATTTTTAACACATTGGGAAGATTTAAAAGATGGTTTTATTGAGGGCTGGAGTAGTAGTAAAAACGAAAGTAATAAATAGTATTTACTTTATTTTATTTTATAAATCCTTCTAAATATATATTTATGAAATCATTTTTTATTTTAATTATTCTTTGTATTTCTGTTTCTGTTATAGGTCAAAGAATAGATTTTGGATTGAGTTTAGGGACAGGAAAGTCATACTTGTTTGAAAGTATAAACAAGTCAGTTAATGTGAATTATAGTTTACCAATGTCTATTATAACAGAAGCTAAGCTTACACCCAAAGGAAAAAGTTGGGGAATAAAATTAAGACTTCACAATGTTGAATCTACCGTAAAAGGAGAAAATTTGGTTGATAAATCATTCTTAAATGGTTATGTAAATTCAGTTACAACTTCGTTATTACTCGAAAACGAAATTGCCAAAAATAAATATAATTATGGCTTTAATTTTGGTTTTGGTTTGACTAAAGAAACTATTCAACCTCAACAATTTTCTACAATTAAAACAGATAGAAACTTTACAAGTTTTACATTTGGTGGGCATGTTTCATATAAATTAAATAAAGACTTAGACTTTCAAATATTACCAACTTTGCTTTGGCAAGATCCTTTTAAAACTATAGGAGTATTAACAAGCTCAAGAAAGGCAAATTTTGCAGGGGAAGACTTGTCTTAATTGGTAAATTTTGGATTACGTTATAGATTAACAAAATAGAAATATATTAATTTCGGTAGTATTTATAATAACAATACAAAACAGATAGTCTGTATGATTAAAATACTTTCATCAATATTTATATTTTCCTTTTTGGCAATTAATTGTAACGGGAATAAGCTATCAGATCCAAAAATTGAGAAAGTGTTTCTTGATAAAAGCAATACCACTAAAAATTGCTATACTGTAATTTACCCTGCCAAACTTCCTTGGGTAGGGTATATGTTTTTAATTCCAGGTTTTGGAGAAACGGCAGAAGAAGTATTGTTACAAACAGACTTGCCTAATAAATTAGCACAAAATGGAATTCTTACAATTATCCCTACTTTTCAAGATGGTGTTTTATCTTTTGGGGTAGATAGTTTAAGTCAACTTACATTTAATAAAATACTAAAAGATGTAAAAAGTAAACATAAACTCGCTGACCAGCGATTTTATGTAGGCGGATTTTCAATTGGTGGAAGTTGTGCAATAAAATATGCTGAAAACGCAACTACTAAACCAGTGGCTGTTTTTGCAATTGATCCTCCGCTCGACTTTGAACGATTTTATAATTCGAGTAGTAGAGATTTGCGACTATCTAAGCACACAACACCAAATGAGGAGAATGTTTATATGATTAAACAAATTGAAAAAGAAATGAATGGCACACCATCAACAAACTTGATAAATTATTATAAAACTTCACCCTATTCATTTTCTGATACCACCCAAACTGCTATTAAGAATTTGATTAAAACGCCATTAAGAATTTATTCAGAACCCGATGTAAATTGGTGGCTAAAAGAGCGCAGAACCGACTTTTCTAGTATGAATATTACAGAATGTTCTGCTATGATTAATGAACTTAACAGACTTGGAAATAGTAATGTAACACTAATAACCACGCTGAATAAAGGGTTTAGAAAGCCCGACAATAAAAGACATCCTCACTCTTGGAGCATTGTAGACAATGACGAATTAGTAAATTGGTTGCTAAAACAGAATTAATGTCTGTAAAATTGATCAGTTATAGTGTAAGAGAAGATGCTAATTATGCAATAACTGAAAACGGAAATTCAAGTTAACTGATATGAAAATATTAAGTAACAATTAAATAACTGAACCTTCTCTAAAGGAAGGTTTCGCATTTCAAAGACAGTTTTATCGATAATTATTTTTTTTAATATATTTTTTGATAAAAGTTTTGCCATTTGGATAGGAGAAAAACTTTTTATATTAATTTATTCGCCATTAAAACTTTAACTAAACTAAATATGAAATTTTAAATCATTCTTCTAACTTTTTTTACAATTATAATTTTAAAATCTTTTTCTCAAAACGAAATACCAAAAGATAGCGTTATAACTAATCAATTAACATTGCAACAAAAAGATAGTATTGCAAAAAATTTATCACCAATTCAAGGGAAAGCAATAGTATATATAATTCGATCAACTCTTCTTGGAGCAGTCATAAAAATGAATATTGAGTGTGATAGTATTCACATTGGTTCTACTAAAGCAGAGAAATATATCTACACGATTTTAGAGCCTGGAACCCATACTTTTTTAGCAAAATCTGAAAATAAATCAAGTTTTGAATTAACAGTAGAAGCAGGCAAAATTTACTTTATAAAACAACAGGTTAAAATGGGGTTCTTATTTGCTCAGACTGGATTAAAATTGATGACTGAAGAAGAAGGTAGAAAGCTTTTAAGTAAATGTAAACTTTCAACTGACAATCTAATAACTAATTAGCACCACGAATTGGAATTGACTCTGCAATACTTGTCCCGATTTATCGGATAGGAGGAATGGATTATTTGATAAACTTAATCGAAACGCTCCTTTCGTAAAACCTCAACAGTGGTTACAAATGCAATGACTCCATATTTTTCAAAATAATTTTGGCTTAGCATTTCCATTATACTAAGAACTTTTTCATCGGAAACAAGTGTTTCAATGCGAATATTTCGTCCCTCCCAATCAGTAAAGTGTTTAGCTTGCAAGCCTTCTCCTTCAACCTCTACTATAGTGTAACCTTTCATTCCACATTTTCTTAAATCTTCAAGAAGGCGATTTTGTAATGAATCTAAAGCTATAATGGTGATCATTTTTATCGGTACTAATTGTGTCATATCGCATATAATTTTTGTGCAATTGTTAAATATAATGGTAGTCCAACAGTAACATTAAAAGGAAATGCAATGGCTAAACTTGCAGTTAGGTAATAGGTGGGGTTAGCTTCTGGTATAGCAATTCGTACTGCAGCAGGTGCAGCAATATAACTTGCACTGGCGCACAAAAGTCCAAAAATGGTTGCACCTCCCATTGATAAACCAGCCCAATGTCCTAAATATATTCCAACTGTTGCGTGTATTACTGGCATTATTATGCCAAATGCAAATAGAAAAAAACCTACTTTTTTTAGATCGTACAATCTTCGTCCTGCTACCAAACCAACTTCTAATAAAAACAAACAAAGTATGCCTCTAAACAACCCATCGTATAATGGTGAAACTTGTTCAAACCCTTTCTTCCCTGTAATTAATCCAATAAAGATACCCCCAAGAAGTAAAATAGTTCCTTTATTGGTAAAAAGTTCGTGCATTACTTTACCCATATTACTTTGGGTTTGTGGCAATGCTTTTTTAGCAAAATATATTGCAATAATAATTGCAGGAATCTCCATAATTGCCAGCATTGCGGGCATGTATCCTTCGTAGGGAATCTTCATTAAATCAAGAAATGAAGTACCCTCACTAAAAGTTACAGCAGATACAGAACCAAAATGGGCAGCTATGGCAGCAGCATTTAACTTATCCATTTTCCCTATTTTTTGCAAAATAAAATAAGCAACAATGGGGATGGTAATACACATGGCTATAGCTACCAAACAAGGTTTATAAAAATCTACTATGTTTACTGAAGTTAACTTTACGCCTCCTTTTATTCCGATGGCAAATAATAAGTAAATGGTTAAACCCATATACATTCCCTCGGGGAATTTGAGATCACTTTTTAACAAAGTTGCAATAATGCCAAGCGCAAATGCCAGCACCATAGGTGATGCAAGACTCGCTCCAAATGATGAGAATATATCCATTTTATTTCTTTAAAGTTTGTAAATAGTTTGCATCTAAAAATGCTACTTTGCCAGTTATTAAATCGTATACAGCTCCAACAATTTGTATTTGTCCGCTTTGCACAGCTTTTGCTAATACAGGCTCCATGTTTTGAAGTTGTTGCACCTGCATAGCAACATTTATTTTAACAGCATTTTCTACCTCATCACCAGTTTGTAATTTAGCAAGTTGTGCTGCTGGTTTAATAGCATTGATTAATGTAACAATATGACCTGGCACATCAGGTATTTTACATGCAGCTGCCACAGCCCCACATTTAGTATGCCCCATAATCACTATAAGTTGGGCTCCCAAAACTGCATTGCCAAATTCTATGCTACCCCAAGATGCAAATGATGAAACCTGACCAGCAGTTCTAACTATAAACAAATCGCCCAAACCTTGATCAAAAATAATTTCACTTGGTACTCGTGAGTCTGAACACCCTACGATGATGGCAAATGGTTTTTGAGCTAATGACACTTCTTTAATTCGTTGCAAATCCTGATGCGGTCTAATGCTTTTTCCTTCAACAAAACGATTATTACCTTGTTTTAAACTATTCAATGCTGAATCTGCAGGAACTTGCGAACTCGTTGTAGTTAAAATTAATGTAAGAACGCAGGTTAATGTTGTGATAGTTTTTCTCATTTTCGTTTGTTTAAATTCTTTCAATTGCAAATTTGATAAATTTATTTTAATAAATAATATTTATACATTTTATATAATACATAAATATTATTTATAATTTAATGACTAAAATTAATTTTGTATATGATAATTTAGCAAAAGACTTTCTGGGTTTAAGTAATACATTTAACGAACAACAATGGTGTAGTTATAGGTTGCTGAGATTTTGACTAATTAATAATTTTTAAATAATGAATAGCATTAAAGCATCATGGTTTGGCATTTTAGGTGTAATATTTTTTGTTACTGCAACTATTTTAGGTGGACTTCAATTTTCAAGTTATAGCCACATATCGCAATTGATTAGCGAATCCTATGCTATTGGAACAACTAACGGAGTTCATCTTAGATACTTTGTTTTTATTCCAAGTGGAATATTAATAGCATTTTTTGCTATAAAGAGCCTTCCTAAATCTAAACTTACACAAATTGGATTTTTAGGTATCGGTATTTTCTATGGTATAGCAACTATTATCGTTAGTCTATTTCCATGTGACAAAGGATGTGACAAAGAATTAGTTGACCCAAGCCTTTCGCAATTGATACACAATCTTACTGGACTGCTCACTTACATGATAGTTCCAATTTGTTTAATAATTATTGGGATAGCTGCTCGAAAATGGATTGACGCAAAATATGTATCCTACATAAGTATTATATGTGGACTAACTGCTATGCTTTTTGTTAGTATTCTGTCATCTGAACTACAACCAAAATTTGTAGGACTATATCAACGGATTGTTGAAGGCTCTATTCTTGCTTTCATCATTACATGTTCTTTTTATTTTAGGTCATTACATAAAAACTGATAGCCGATGAAAAATCTGAGACCAATTTTTACAGTTATTATTTCTGTTTTAGTTTTTGTATTCCTTCT
>Ga0209702_10002202_pt1 | contig 34934 bp, 16 predicted proteins | sample FRY01_FD_187210 | JGI IMG/M metagenome (GOLD analysis project Ga0209702, IMG submission 187210) | Freshwater microbial communities from Lake Fryxell liftoff mats and glacier meltwater in Antarctica - FRY-01 (SPAdes) (version 2) | ecosystem: Environmental > Aquatic > Freshwater > Ice > Glacier...
TGTTCACCGGGGACTCCTTGGTTGTTTGTTTTGCAACAAAAAAACTTACCACAGAGCCCGGTGGACGTCTATATTCTTAAACGATTACATTGTCTTTTGTTGTGTCCGGCTTAAGATCTTACCTATGTGCACCCGCAAACACATCATGTGACGATGGCAACCTCTGCACCTCCGGCGACACATGCAACTTCGGCGCCTGCCGTGGCAGCGCGTATAGCTGCGAGGGTGTCGGCTGCTGCGTCGGCGATGGTACGTGTACCAACCAAGCTCCGCCAGGCGCCGTCGAGGATTGCAGCGACACGCTCGACAACGACTGTGACGGCCTCACCGACGAGGGCAGCCTTGAGCAGTGCGGCGACGCGACCGACAACGACTGTGACGGCCTCACCGACGAGAGCGGTAGCACCTGGGGTGAGCGCTTCTTCGCGCGGACGCACCGGGTCTCCCTGACACCCGTCAGTGTCCAGGTCGCGATCTACACAAGCAATGGTGATGGCACTTTCCAGGACCCACGCCTGGTCGTGGCGCCGGACGGCCGAGATTATGCGGTCGCGGCAATTGCGGACTTCGATGCCGACGGGTTCTTCGACCTCATCGTCAGCTCAGCCAACGATGCGGGCGGACGCACCTACTATCTGGCGCGCGAGTCCTGTCCCGAGGGCAGCGCGACCATGCTGACGGCATTCTCCTTGCCCGCGAACGTCGGACCCGTGGCGTTCGTCGACGTCAACAACGACGGCTTCGTCGATGTGATCACCCGCAACAGCACGACGAACGTTGGCTACACGCTGATCAATGGGGGTGACGTCAACAACATCGCGTTTACGGCTGTCACTTTGCGGCAAGATGGCGCGAACTGGGGCGGTGGCACAGGCGGCACGACGGCGGCAGCGCCCTTCAATACGTTCACTTGTGGCTGGGCCTTCGGTATTGGACCGATGCCGAAGGACATGGACGGCGACGGGTTCGTTGACCTCATCGCATTTTGCAACCACAGCGGCGGCTCGGGCGCGGCCGACCACGTGTTCTATCGCGGCCGGGGCGACGGCACCTTCGAGACATCCCTCACAGTGCCCAGAAAGCCGCTCGGGTCGGTCAACGTCGTGCTCGCGGGCGATTTCGATGGCGATGGCAACCATGACTGGATTAGCGGCCTCGACGACGATGGCAATGGTTCCGACGGGTCGGATCCGGGCGCCATGTACTTCACACCGAATCGAGGCGGGGCCGCCAATTTGGCCACGTCGTGGGCCCCAAGCTACACCATCTTCGACGTAACCCCGCCCGTGGCCGACAAGAGCGACTACCCCGGCGTCGGCACGGCAACCGTTTACGACTTTAATCGTGACGGCGCCCTCGACATTCTTGCGGTATGGGTGCCGGAGGTGAGCTCATGCACGAGCAGGGTTTGGGACTGCACTGAGAACGCCAACAACGCGGGCTATCACACCCGAATTGGACTCTACCGCAACGCCACGGCAAACCCATGTGGGCCGCGCGCGCGCTGTGTCCAAGACGCGAACTTTACGACAGCCGCCTGCGAGGCCTGTCGTGGCACATGCACCGGCCGCCAATGCGGCTCGAACGGATGCGGCGGAAGCTGCGGCGGATGCGTAAGCGGCGAGGTCTGCTCTGCGGCCGGCCAGTGCGTCAACCGCAATGAGTGCGTGCCCCAATGCAACGGCAGGACTTGCGGCGACAATGGCTGCGGTGGCCGCTGTGGCTTCTGCGGTGCCGGTCTCGGCTGCCGAGACGGCAACTGCACAACGGCAGCGTGCACGCCAAATTGTCTTTTAGCCAACGGCCAGCCCAAACCCTGTGGCTCGGATAGTTGCGGCAGCGCCTGTGCCTCCTTCAGCGCGCCGAGCGTGACGGGCTGGGTGTCCAACGATGACCAGCACGCGCTTCAGGTCGTCGCACCTTCCAATGCGCCACCGACGCCGCCGACAGTGAACGCCTTTATCGACGCCCCGACGGGACAACCGCGCACAATGCAGTGCACGGCCACAAACATCTATGACATTGAGGCGTTCCGGGTCGAGTTCCGATGGTTTCGGTCAGGCACGTTTAGCGCCGCAGCAGGCAACCGCCAAATCCTGCCGGCGACTGTCTTCCGCACCGGCGAGTCCTGGCGCTGCGAGGCCCGCGCCTACGACGGCATGGACTACTCGCCGTGGCGTTCAAGTCGGACGCTAATCGTCCCCTGAGATGCCCGAAATCAAATGAGTCACCGGAATAAACGGCGGATGGCGAGCGCTCGCGTCTTTGACACGCGCCCGATGCGAGTTCACAGGTGAGGGAAGTACCAAACATTATTGTGAACGACATCGAAGGCGATCATTCGTATTTACGACGCGCCAGTGCCCCGCCCAGTTTTGAAACGTGCCCGCGATGCCAGTCTTATCAAATAAGGCTGAGGACCTTCCGAGATACGTTTCAGCGCGATCGGACCATCTAGGCTCTGATACTTCATCGACGAGAACAAACGCGGCAGACTCCCCTTCATTTGAAAACTCAGCCCAGATCAAACCAAGCTCGGTAGTCAACACTTTTGCGTCGGCGGGCGAGAAGGCAGCACGCTGCCCTTCTTCCAAAGCGATGAGCAAGCGACCACCGCGCGTGGGTTCTAGATTGAAGCCTGCGAGCCGGATGTCCGGCTTGTCGACATCGAGCGCATGCACTCGGGCAAAACGCTCCAGGCCTCCGATGCCATTAAAGACGAGCACAGCTATCCCTCCGGCCTCAGGAGTGGAGGCCCGAGGCGGTATGGTAAGCGCGACACTGCCACCGGAAACCACAATTGTCGGCGATAGGGTCTCGACGCCCAAGCCGACCTCCCCCAAAGCGCTGACGGCGATAGAGGCACACCGTTCATCGAGCGGCCCACCGACGCTTCGGCCCCACATAGGATAGCCTTCTCGGTTAAGGTAGATAAGCGCGCAATCCAAGCCGCCGGTCGCTGGAAGCTGCGCGGTCAAGCCAATAATTTCAAGAGGTGCACGATGCTCAATCGCCAACACGATTGCCCCGCCGGGAAGCATCCGTGCATCTTTAACCACAGGAGGAGAGCTGATTGACGTTTCAGTTGAAATAATTGTGCGATACTCGACCATTGGGAGACCGACCTCGTGATATTCGAACTGGGTGAGGTCCCCGATTCCTATCGTCACGGAACGCGCGAGCGCGTCAGGTGGACAATGTTCATGCGATATGACTTCATATGGAGTTGCAAAGACAACGTCCGACCATCTCAAGCATCCAACGTGCTCTATGACACCGGCAAAACGAGCCGCACGCGCATCGACAACTCGCACATTACGAATCATATCAGCACCAACGGTCTCATCCGACATCCAGACCTCATTCATGGCTGAAAGAACCGCGTTGTCGCCGCTGGCATTCGCGGCGACAACGCCCAGCACTGCCCCGTCGCCCGAGTACCATGGGCGCCAAGGCACAGGGAAGCTTCCGACCGAAAAGGGTCCGTCTCTCGACGCGACTCGGGCAAATTCACCAGGGCCGGCATCAACGACCGCGACTAGCGGACCCGGGCTGAGGTGTATCTCCCCTCCGAAAGAAACCGCGCTCCCAGACGAACCACCGAACACGAAATGGCTAGGTTCGTTTCCCGGCACCACGAAGCCAACTTGAAAGGCTGAGGGAATCGGGATCACCCAATCATCCTCGTCGACTGCCGCGACGGTCATCGCACAGACGCCGGACTGGCACTCGGCTTCGGCGGTGCAAGGGTCGTCCCGCGTGCATGACACACCATCGGGTCCGACAAGTTCCACGCACTGTCCAGTCGTCGGTTCGCAGCGTCCAGCGACATGGCAGTCGTCCGGCGCGGGACAGGTCTTGGCCTCGCCCACACACTGCCCAGTCTGGCAGACCGTGGCGTCGGTGCAGCTGTTGCCATCGTCACACGCTGTCTCGTCGTCGGCAAAGGCGGCGACGCAGCGGCCTAGCTCGGCGCGCCAGGTGCCGGTGGCGCAGGGGCCGTCTAGATTCGAGCAGTCCGGCGAGTCGGCGTCGGCGCCTAGGTCCGATGCGGTCTCGCCGTCCTCGGGACGAACATCCAGACCAACATCGATCGGTTGCGTCATGTCCTCGTTTCCGTCTTCGGCGGCGACGTCGACCGTCTCTCCGTCCGCGTCGCCCTCCTCGGGGGGTAGTTTCGGGAAACAAGCACTTAATAGCATGAATATACACAAGAAAAATGGAAAAGATCGCATGTGGCCGGCTCCCGCGGAAAGATGTTTTGCATTGTAAACCCGTTCAGGACACACCGCAAGCGCTACGGACTCGATCTGCGGTCCGCCTCAACCAGTCCGAGAACCGAACGCAATCCGCAGCAGGCGAGATACGCGCGCAATGACCGATCCGGTGGGCCGTCCTGCGCGCCTCCTGCGAGCTTGCGCTTGTGAGAACACACACCTTGGGCTAGTCGTGCTGAATTCCCCGAGGGTTCGTTCGTCGAACCAGCCGGCCATTTACTTGGAGTAGCAATGATATCGCCATCCGCCACGGCCTCGCCCAACGAGTTTCCGGACCAGCCTACCCTCCTCGGGCATCCGACCGGGCTCTTTACGCTGTTCTTCGCTGAGATGTGGGAGCGCTTCTCCTACTACGGCATGCGGGCCCTGCTGATCTTCTACATGATCAAGGGCTTCCTCGCGTACAACGATGGCGAGGCCTACGCTGTCTACGGTGCTTACACCGCCCTCGTTTATGCGACGCCCTATATCGGTGGCATGCTCGCCGACAGGCTAATCGGCGCACGACGCGCGGTTGTGCTCGGTGGGTTGCTGATGGCGGCCGGTCACCTCGTGATGACGATCGAACAAGAGGGGGCGTTCTTCCTCGCGCTCGCGCTCCTCATCGTCGGCAACGGGTTTTTCAAGCCGAACATCTCGACTATCGTGGGTGGTCTCTATCCGAAGAACAGCACGAAACGCGACAGCGGTTTCACGATCTTCTACATGGGAATCAACCTCGGAGCCGCGATGAGCCCGCTTCTGTGCGGGTACATCGGTGAGACCTATGGTTGGCACTATGGTTTCGGCCTCGCGACGATCGGGATGCTCATCGGACTCGCGGTCTTCGTGGCACCGGCGGGCCTAACTCGCGTCCTGATCTTGGGAGGGTCTCTCACGGCCGCAGTGGCGCTGGTTATCATACCAGATGGCATCTACATGACCCTCGTGAACTCAGTGGTCGCCGCGGCACTCATCGCTGCAGGTGTCTTGGCCTTTATTGCCATCGGACGAGGTGGGCTTCCAAAGGACGCTGGGTCTATCACGGACCCAAGCCGGCTCCGTCTACCCGCTTTCAACGGGCTTAAAGCGAACGTGATGCCCTACTACCTCGGTATCATCGCTGCGGTGATGATGCTCCAGCACGTCGTACCTGAGGGCTCCCATGAAGGTTGGATTATCCTCGCGATCGGTATGGCGCTCCTGACGCTGCCGTGGGTCTCAGCGAATCACGCGATCTATATCTGCACGGCGGCCGCCGTGCCTGTGATCGCCCTCCTCGTCCAGCGTGGCGAGGTCGCTGGTATGCTCCTCATCATATTCGGGGTCCTCGCCCTCGGCTCGCTCTTCGCCGAAGCGTTGCGCGCCAATAGAATCGAGAGGCACCGACTGTTCGTGGTGCTCATCCTGATGTTCTTCTCGATGTTGTTCTGGTCCTTCTTCGAGCAGGCCGGCAGCTCGGTCAGCAACTTTACGGACCGGAACGTCGATCGCGTCGCTGAGGACAGGCACATTAACGACGACGACGTCGGCAAGACCCTCAAGGTGCAGTTGACCCAAGAGCAGGTCGGGTTCCCTATCGCCGGCGACATGTTCCGGCTCAACGATATCCAATCCGCGCGTGACTCCGCGCGTGATGCGCGCGCGGAGCTCGCCGAGACCGCGAAGGCGAAACCAGAGGCCTTTCAGGGTCAGGATCTCTCGGTGTTGGCCGCGAACGGCCGCACGCTCATCGACCTCGAGGTCAATAAAGAACACGTGGGTATGGGCATCGCCCAGGCCGGCGCTGAGGTCCCGGCCTCGGTCTTCCAAGCAGCCAATCCAATCTTTATTATGATCTTCGGTCTCCTCTTCACCGGTCTATGGACATTCCTCGCCAAACGCCGCATCGAGCCCTCCATCCCCGTCAAGTTCGCCTTCGGTTTGATTCAGCTCGGCCTCGGCTTCATCGCTTTTTGGTATGGCGCAGACACCGCTGACGACCGCGGCATGGTCTGGATGGGTTGGTTGCTCCTCGGCTACCTCTTGCACACCACCGGCGAGCTCTGCCTGTCACCCGTCGGCTTATCCATGGTCGTAAAGCTGTCGCCCAAACGGATCGTGAGCACCGTCATGGGCGCGTGGTTCCTCGCGACCGCATTTTCAAACTACCTCGCGGGCGTCATCGCTGCCCTGACTGGAGTCGAAGAGGAGGCCGAGGCGATCGGGGACATTCCCCTCCCACTCGAGACCCTCGATCTTTATGGCGACGTCTTCCTGAAGATAGGAATCGCGGCCGGGGCTTCAGCGCTCATCCTGCTCGTACTCTCTCCCCTCTTAACTCGCTGGATGCACGAGGGAGAGGACGCCGAGGAATCCGAACCAGAGGTTCAAGAATCCGCTTAATCGCAAGACGACATCTTTAAAGCTCGCGACCTCGGTCGCCCTGAGCGATAGCGCGAACCAGATCGAGTGGGCCAAATGGCTCGCTCGATCTGGTATATTTTGTATTACAATGCGATCATCACGGGCGTGCCGGGATTGTTGACCGGCAATACATGCGCTGATAGGGTCGCGCAGACGCAACACGAGCGGCCGCCGCCGCCCCCGCATCGGCACTTCTTTGAGGACGATTATGAAACGCTTTCTCGCTATAATGACAATCGGCGCGTGTCTTGCAGGCACTGCCCCAGTGCGCGCCGAAGGGCCCCCAAGCACCACCTCGTTCCAGCTCGAGCAGTTTGAGCCCTCCCCGCTGATGGGAACGGACATCCTGAACGTGTCGACCAGCGACGTGATGCCCCACCTGAAGCCCTCGGTGGGCCTGCTCTTTCACTATGTGAACAGCCCCTTTGTGCTCCGACGAATCGACGGCGGCAACAACACCCTCGTGGAAAAGCTCGTTGAGCACCAACTAAAGGCCGAGGTCGCCGCGGCGATCGGTCTCTTCGACATGTTCGCGCTCGGCTTCGTCCTCCCGGTCACTCTCTACCAGGCCGGCGGGGACCTCGCTATCTTCGACCGGCCGGGCCAGTCGATCGGGGGCGTGGCGCTTCAGGATGCGCGCGCCTTCGTCAAGGCACGCCTCATGCGCCCAGAGGAATTCGGCGGTTTCGGCCTGCACCTCACCGTCCCGATGTACATCCCCATCGGCGATACGGCTTCGTTCGGCGGCGACAACACCTTCCGCCTCCGCCCGACCCTAGGCCTTGAGTACCGGCTCAACGACCAGTTCTTGGTCGCGCTCAACGTCGGTTTCAACATCCGCCCTTCACGGCCGGCACACGACTATACCTCTGACAAGAGCGTGCCCTTCTCGCTCGGTTTTGATATCAACACCCCTCTCAAAGGTCTACACGTCATCGGCAGCGTGTTCGGCGCGGTCTACCTCGGCGACTCGCGCGACCCCGCCGCGTTGGCGAACGGGCAAGATGTCCCTGGCGAACGTGGCTTCGACGTCCCCCTCGAGATCCTCGCGGGCTTGCGCTACTACATCGATGACGACTGGTCCGTTCAGGCTGGCGCCGGCACGGGCCTCACTGAAGACGTCGGTTCGCCGCGCTTTCGCACCTTCTTGGGCATCGCCTACACGCCAAACGACCGCGACCGCGATGGCGACGGTATCCGAGATGCCGTCGACCAGTGCCCCGATGATCCCGAAGATATTGACCTCTTTGAGGATACGGACGGCTGCCCCGACACCGACAACGACAAGGACGGCGTGCTCGACGTCAACGACGGCGCGAAGGATGGCACGGGCTACGGCGCCTGCCGTCTTGACCCCGAGGATATCGACGGCTTCGAGGACGAAGACGGCTGCCCCGACCCCGACAATGACAAAGACGGCTACCTCGATACAGAGGACCAATGCCCGAATGATCCCGAAGACTTCGACGGGTTCGAAGACGCCAACGGGTGCCCCGATCTCGACAATGATAAGGACGGCGTCCCGGACGTCCGCGATGGCAAGGTCGACGACAAGGGCTTTGGCAGCTGCCGCGACATCCCGGAGGACATCGACGGTTTCGAAGACGAGGACGGATGCCCCGACGCCGATAATGACGCCGACGGCTTCTGCGACCCGTGGGTCGAAGAAAAGGGCCTCGAAGACAAGTACTTGGCGCTCTGCGACAAGGGCAAGGACAAGTGCCCCAACCAGCCCGAGACCTGGAACGATTTCGAGGACAACGACGGCTGCCCAGACACCAAGAGCAAGAACGTCAAGGTCACCGAGGATCAGATCGTCATCCTTCAGAAGGTCTTCTTCGCCTACGACAAGGACGTCATCAAAAAGCAGAGCTTCGCCATCCTCAACGAGGTTTCGGCGGTGCTGAAAGAGAACCCATGGATCACCGGTATCCGCGTCGACGGCCACACGGACCCCGATGGCGGCGCGGAATACAACCTCGACCTGTCGAACCGTCGTGCGGCGTCCGTCGTCCGTTACATGACGGAGATCGGTGGCGTCGACGGAAGTCGTTTGAGCAGCAAGGGCTTTGGTCTCTCGGCGCCTATCGCGGATAACCGGACGAGGGCTGGCAAGGCCGCGAACCGCCGTGTCGAGTTCACGATCACGTCCATCCGTGGCGTGCCGAAGGGCAAGCTGGAAGAGAAGATCGAAGAGAAGATTGAGCAGAAAGATAACCTGCCCTCGACCCTCGAGTAAGACAGCGGGCCCCTTCTTTGCGAGGGGGCCACATCCAGGCACAAGAGAGGGATGGGACCAGAGGGTCTCATCCCTTTTTTTGTCCCTAACACTCCCGCCACAGGAGCCCATGGTTCGAGGCGGGGCCTCGTTGTGTCGAGACACGGCCACCGACGGGGCGGGGACGGTCCTCTTTTCGGCGTCTAGGCGCTGGGCCGCGAGCTTTGTGACGGCCCGCCTTGCGCGGCGAGACGCGCAAGGCGGGCCCTGCCAAGCAACTTCTCTGCCGCATGGGGTCGCGGCGTCGTTTGGTTTGACAGCGCGCGAGGCACAGCAGGCTCGACGGTCGCACCGCGCGACTCATCTGCGGGCCAACTCGGCCAGCCTGGGTCGTTCACTCGCGGCTGAGATCCGCCGCGGCGGTGATCCGCGTAGACCACCGCTGTCAGGTCATCCCGGGGGGGGGGCGCGCGGCCGCGCGGTCAGCTCAGTCGAGTCGACTAGGGCTGTCAGGCCGCCACCGTCGCCCAAGACCTCTTCTGCTCGAGAAACTGAGTCGCTGTCTCGGCCGGCAATCCCGGCGCAAACAAGAATCCCTGGCCATGATGGCAGCCAAGGGCGCGCAGCACACGAAGCTGCGTCTCGGTCTCGATCCCCTCCGCGATAACCGACGCGCCGATGCGGCCAGCCAAGGAGACAATCGTCTGCACGATCTCGGGGGTGCGCTGGCCATCAAGCGCGTTCACGAACGACCGGTCGAGCTTGATACGCTCGGCCGGGAATTGGTGCAGATAGCTGAGCGACGAGAAACCAGTCCCGAAGTCGTCAATATAGAGCCCGATGCCGAGCTCCCGGAGCCCCGCAAGCGCCTCGGCGACGACCGCGGTCGTACCCACAAGCACCGACTCGGTGAGCTCGAGCTTGATATGCTGAGACGGCAGATCATGTTTGTGTAGGGCCGCGCGCACGCGCTCGACGAGGCCACCGTGGACCGAGCGGGCGCTGACGTTCACGCTGACGTAAATGTTGGGCCGGTGGGCCTTCCAGGCGACGATCTGAGCACACGCATCATCGAGCACGACATCCAAAATTGGATCGACGAGGCCTTGTGTCTCGGAAAGCGGGATGAATTCACTCGGGCTAATGAGCCTGCCGCCAGCGCCACGGAGGCGTACTAGCGCCTCGAAGCCCTCAATATCCCCATTGCCAAGGCCGATAATGGGCTGATAGTGCACGATGAGGCGCCCCCCATCCCCAGCGAGCGCGTTCCGTAGCTCTGTCTCGACGTGGATGCGCCGGACGACCGAGGCGCGCATCGCTTGGTCGAAGAGCTGCTGACGTCCGGGTCCAATGCGCTTGGCGTGGTACATCGCCGTGTCGGCGTCACGCAGCAGATCGAGCGCGTCCAGCTGCTCGCCGGTGGCCATGACGATGCCGACGCTGGTGCTGATCTGGGCTTTCTGCCCCAGAATATCCACTTCACCGTGGATCGATTCCCTGAGGCGCCTCATCGCGCTCTCGGCGTCGACTGCTCGCAGGACCGGATCGAGGAGGACCGTGAATTCGTCGCCACCGATACGCGCGACCGTATCTCCTGGGCGGGCCCCGGCGGCCAAACGCTCGCCCACGATGGTCAGGAGCTGATCGCCCGCCCGATGGCCAAGGCGATCGTTGATGAGCTTAAAGTCATCGATATCGAGGAAGGCTAGCGCAAAGCGATACTGCGGATTGCGGCGTGCGCGCGCCGTGCAGTGGGCCAAACGATTCAAGAACAAGGCTCTATTGGGTAGGCCAGTGAGGGGATCATGAAAGGCGGTGTGCGCCAGACGTTCGCGCGTGTTGTAGGATTCGGTCGCGTCCTGAATGGACCCGATGAGGGTCTCTTTGATTCGGGTCACATAGAGCTCAAACCAACGCCAGTCATCACCGACGCGGATCCGGTACTGACGACGCTGACTCGTCTCTGCGCCCTCGTCCACCCGCTCCAAGACGTGCAACAGCCCGCCAATATCTTGGGGGTGGACCCTCTCGAACCAGCGCTCTGGGCTGCGCGCGAAGCCATGCTCGATTTCGAAGACCGCGGTCCAGGCCGGCGCGAACCACCAGATATCTCGACCGCTCGCGCCCTCGGAGCGTCGGCGTTCCCAGATACAGGAGCCCGAGGCCTCCGAGAGCAGCATTTCGCGCCGCGCGAGCGCGACCACGTGGGTCTGATTGGCCGCCCTTAGCCGCAGGCCACCCAAAGCCGCGATCGCCGTGCCGCTGCCCGCGACCGCCACCACGACGCTCGGTTGCGCCCAAAACAGCGCGAGGAGCCCGGCGATCGCACCGACCGCGATAGCCGGCCACACGATGTCCCACGTCGTGTCAGGTCGCATGAACGAGCGAACAAAGGATGGCTTGTAGCGGGCGCTGGTCATGGTCATGCCGCCTCCGCCGCGATGCGCATGAGAGGCACGAACACGCGAACCTCGTTCCCCATACCGACCTGCGGCTCAATCGCGATCTCGCCACGCCGAGCGCGCAAGAGGCGCCTAGCGATGGCCAACGCGAGCCCGTCGTCCTCGTCGAAGGGGTTGGTACGAAACGGAAAGAAGAAGTGCTCGGCCATCATGGCGGTCATCGGGGGCCCGTCATCGCGAATCGCGATGAATGCGCGATCCTCGGAGCGCGACACGCGGATCTTTACCCGAGCCCCCGCAGGTGAGGTCGCCAGCGCGCGGTCCAAGAGCGGGTTGAGGATGCTATGAAGTTCCGCCGAACTGAACACCGCGCGTGGCAAGTCGGCCGCGTCAATTTGCACGTCGATCCGCGGAGAGCCCTCGCCGCGTCGACGAGTAGCGGCGAGCTCTTGGACGACCTGAGCCACGTTGCCGTGATCGACCGCAGGTCCGACGCCGGCGCTGGCGAGACAACCCAACGACGTCTCAAGGCGCAGCAAACGCTCGCGGGTCGCGTCTAGCTCCTCTCTCAGGGCCGGCGCCGACTCGAGCCCGTCTTCCAGGGCTGCCACGCTCTCGCGCGTCTCTCGCAGGACGTCGACGACCCCGCTAGCTAGGAAGACAAGGGCCTCCTCCTCGCGCGACGACGAGGACGAGCGGACGCTCTCTTGGCGCGATAGCAGCGACTCGACGGCCGCGAGGAGCTCTTCGCTCTTAAAGGGTTTGGCCAGATAAGCGTCGGCACCACCAGAGTGCCCGAGGACCCGATCCTCGGCCGCGCCCCGCGCTGACAGGAAGATAAATGGGATGGTGCAGGTCTCGGGCATCGCGCGAACTCGCCGGACGAACTCGAAGCCGTCCATCCCAGGCATCATCACGTCGCTGATGATGATGTCCGGCTGGCGGTCGGCGAGGATCCGCAGCGCGTCCACACCATTTTGTGCTGCAAACACATTATATTCAACGGCCATCAGCGCGACGATAAACCGCACCATGTCTGCGTTGTCCTCGACGACCAGCACCGTCGGCGCGTCTCCTCGCGGCCGCGGACGGGGCGCGATCCGTCTTTCAGTCGCGTCGTCGATCCCGAGGTAGCGATAGGAGCGCGCGGTCCGGATGGCGTCATGCCACCCCGGCAAGCCCGTGCGACCGCCCTCAAGGAGCACGACCTCTCGATTTTCACGCCCGGGCCCGTCGAGTGCCAAAAGGCTGGGCTCGACCGTCGCGATGGGGAACCAGCACCGCAATGTCGCGCCCTGACCGACCACGCTCTCAGCCGCGGCGCGGCCACCATGGAGCTCCATGATCTCACGCACGAGGGCCAGCCCGATGCCGGTCCCACCGGTTCTGCGCGTCGCGGTGCCATCGGCTTGATAGAAGCGATCGAAGACGCGCGTAAGATCAGCCTCGGCGATACCGGGGCCGTCGTCTTGGACGAAGACCTCAATCATGTCAGCGTCACGGCGAGCGCCGATGACGATCTTGCCACCGACGGACACGAATTTTGCTGCGTTGCCGATTAGATTCAGTAGCACGCGATCGGCGAGCTCGCGGTCCGCCAGTATCGGCGGCAAACCTTCCTCGACCGCCATCTCCACTGTAATATTCTTGCGGGACGCCAACGCCTCGACGTCGCGGTGCAGCTCTTCGATGAGCCCACACGCGTCGACAGGCGCGAGTTTAGCCTCCAATGCGGCTGCCTCGGCCCGAGTCAAGGCCAAGAGATCGTCGACCAACCTCAAGAGACGCAGCGCGTTACGACGAGCAAGGCTCAAGCGTTCGGTCTGGGCGGGGCCCAGTGGCTCGCGGGTGCTATCCAGCGTGGCCTCAATAGGCGCGACGATCAGGGTCAGCGGCGTCCGCAGCTCGTGGCTGAGGTTCGCGAAGAAGCGGCTCTTGGCGTCATCGAGGGCCTTGAGACGTTCGTTCGCATCCAGCATGGCGCGTCTGGACAAGAAGTCACGCAGGCGCCCGCCATTGAGGAGGCGTTGACACACGACGCCGACCACCACGGTCAGCAGGATCATGGACTCGCGGGTCGCAAACTGGCCGGCCGTCCCTGTGCGATCGCCAGCGATCAGCAGGACGTTGTAGGCCACAAGAAGCGCCGAGAACAAAAACGCCGCGTCCCACCTCCCCCAAGGCATGGGTAACAACGCAAAGGCGTACATCGTGACGTGCAGCCCCTCGTGGTAGGAGCTATCACCGCCGCCCGTGAGATACGCGAGGAGGATGATCTCGCCACCCGTCACGAGGCAATTCACGTGGGTGGCGACCCGTCCGTAGCGTTCGACCCACTGACCGAAAAAGCTTGCTGCGAAGCCGATTAGGAAGAACGCGATGACGACTATGCGGCTAAAAAGGGCGAACTCGAGATCGTTGCCCGAGGCCAAATACGGGTCAACGAGGGCCATGCCAGCAAAGCCCAGCGCTGGGATACCGCTCGTGATCCGATAGACAGTCTTCGTCCCGCGCCGAATCTCGGCTTTAAAAAGGGACGCTTCGACGTCCGTTAGGGCTCGGGATATTTGTTGCACGTAACAATCACCGCTTGCGGAGGGGCACCAAAAGACGAGTATAGCTGTACTTCACCGAAACCGCGATACACGACTTCATTCGCGAGCTCATCAGCATTATAAAACTTGAAAAGTCCTTCCTCTTCAATCCGATAGAGCTCCGCTGCCTGGTCGACGAACCGTCGGGCTGCTCTCAGGAGCTCTTCACGCTTGGTATTCTGGTCGTCACCTGCCTCTTTGGATACTGGAAGCTGTTGCTCGAGGCGGGCGATGAGATCAACATACATCTTCGAAGTATCCGAATCACGGATCATCGACGAGAGCACAAGGCGGCCACCGGGCTTCAGGACGCGGCGAATCTCGGCGATGCAGTCCTCGGGATGGTTGACGTAGCTAAGTACGAGGCTCAGGGTCACGACGTCGAAGCTGGAATCCGCGAAGGGTAGCCCGCGCTGACCGCCAAGGGCCGACGGGGGGATGACCTGCAGGCGTGCTTGGGCATCCTTGACGGGCAGGCGCCCCGAGACCGCGCGCGCAAAGGTCTGGCAATCAGCGAGGAGACGCCGCGCGCGCGCATCCAGACGCCAGCGCATGGCGAGCGCCTGGACATCGACATTGTGTCCGCGAAGCGCGGCGCGCAGAGCGTCCCCGTCGTGGACAAGCAGGGCGTCGAGGACCACGCGTTGGATCCCCGGAATTCTGTCGGCGAGGTCTGTCACAGACGGCAGATCACCGGCGACAAAGCGCCGATACGCGAGCCAAGGAGAACCATCGAGATCGACGACAGCCGTCTGGACCACACCATTTGCGATAGAGATCTTTTCGCGCAGGGTATCGAGGGCCTCGGGCACGAGATCGGTCGCGACGAGGTCAACTCCACGCCCGACCAATCGACGCGCGAGGTTGCCTGTGCCTGCACCGAGCTCGAGCACGCGCAGCGGACCAGACCCGGTGGGCGCGACTAGTTGCGCCTGAAGATCCATGAACTCCTCGTATTCAGGCGCATATTCCACGATATCGAAGCCGGGGCCGGAATCGTCGAGGAGGTAGTTCTTCCACCAACCTGCGCGATCGACGAGCGCCTCGCGCCGGATGGCTTTCCATTCGGCTTCATTTTTCAACACCAACTTTCCGATGGACGGCGTGAAGTCGGACATCGGCGAGGCATGCACATAAGACCAGACCCGCCTAGTCAGGCCGACAAACTGGGCGATCGCCTCGTCGCTCGTGCGCGGCAAGTGTCCGCTCTGCGCCACGACGACCTCGCGCGCCCCCGTGGAGGGGACCTGCATCAACGCGTCGACACGGCGGGGATCCATGAAGGCATCCCAGGCGCCGCAGATCCAGAGGACGTCCGTGGAGATCTTCGCCATGTCGGCCTTCGCGGCCTCCATCGTTGTTGCACCGCGCGCGACAAGGTCAGACCAAAAATAGTCGCCGTCAGTCAACACCCCGTTGAGCGAGATGTACCCGACCTTTTCACGGCGCTGATGATAGGCCGCAAAATCAATATTACCCACGTGGCGCACGGTGTCGACGGGGTCCGCCGCCCCCATGTAGGACACCCACAGGTTCACATCCGCCGCCTCAGGCAGGGTCATCGCATGCCGCACGCCGATGGTAGACATGCTCATGGACACGACAACGATGTGGGTCGGATCGACGAACGGATTGTTCTTTGCCCATGCGAGGATGGCGAGGGTTTCGTCGACGATCCCGGTCATCGTATAGTGCATACAATGCAAACCATCGGTCTCGCACCCAGGGTCTTTTCCAGATTCCCCGAGATTGTTGGTGCTGTCGACGCGGAGCACCGCCATATCACCGTTTTGCCGTCGGAAGCCCTCGACGAGGATCCCGGCGAGGAAGGAGAGCTGCTCTTTGCGACCCGCGAATCCAGGGATTACCACCACAAGGGGCGCGCTCAGCCGCTCATTCGTGTCGACGGTCCGGTCCAAGATCCCGACGATGGGCAGCCCGGACTGGCGCACGACGACCCGACGGCTGCCAGAAGCTGCCACGCCGCCCAGCTTCTCCTTCCCACGATTGACCACGACCGACACGACGTCGCGGACCTTGCCAAAGAGCTTCGCGACCATGGAGCCGTTTCGCTTCTTGGAAAGCGCCGTGTCACGGGAGGTCACGCGCGGACGCGCGAGCGCTACACCGACTCGCGTCCCCCCATCATCGCCGTCCATACGCCGCACATGGCGAACGATGGCCGTCGCCAAGACCGTCGTCTCGCGCCCGATGCTGAGCTCGGCTCCATCAAGCGATGTGCCGAGGGTCATCACAACCTCCGGCGGCGTCCGAAAAGCGAAGCCGTCAGCGCTCACATCGATCAGCGGATAACTGAGCCAGGCACCAGGCTCAAGAGGATCCCGCCACCGAATCGAGGAGCCCTTCGGGGCGGGCTCCCGCGATCGCGTGCGACGCTCTGAGAAGACGACAAGCTCGGGCAGCGCACAAGTCACCGCCCCACCCTCGACCCGCTCAACCACAAGGCCGAACGAATAGGACACGAAGGCCACGGTCAGGAGCGCGTGCACCGCTTCACCGACAACAAGGGAGCTTGCCCCTTTTGCGCGGAACTTAAGCCCGTCATCCGAGACGCCGACAAGACGCGCGTAGTCACGAGCGGGCCTCTCGACGGGCACGAGCGTGACATCCGCCCCGCTGGCCAAGACATCTCGCATCAACGTCTGGATTCGTTCGAGCGCGGTGATGGGCCGAATCCGAGTCTTTCCATCGTGGAGCAGGGCCACCTGGCGCCGGCTGCCTGCGACCGATGTGTGGTCTACAACCCAACGCCGTAGCCGACGCGAGCTGTCGCTGTCGAGCTTGTGGAAGCGCAGCCCCATTCCCTCGGGGAGAATCCGCACGACCTCGGCCTGGACCCGAACTTGGCCCCCGATCTCTAGCTCGATGACCAGGGGCACGACAGCCCCGAGCTCAAAGGGCTCTCGGGTCTCGATAAAGAGACCATGAAGGCTAATGTCCCGTGTTCTGCCCAGCGGGGCACTGGACCCCTTGCTAGATACCGCGAGTCGGACGGGGATGCGATTGATTACGCGCTGTTCATCAACACCAGAACCCGCCGATAGCGGTTTCGACGAGTCGCCGACCTCCATAGCTCCTTGACCTCCGGTCGAGAGTATAACTTCCGCGGGCCACCCGCCCCAAGCTAAGACGGCCCAGTAAAAACTTTATACGAGTTGGCGGCGCCGTCAAGCCCACGGCGGCGAGGCGAGCCACCGCGAGCCCTTGGCAGCCTGGCCGATCTTGGGCATTATCCGCGCATGGAACTCTACTACACCGCGACGTCACCGTTTGTGCGCAAGGTCCTCATCGCCGCACACGAGCTCGGGCTATTCCATCGCCTGACGCTCCGAAATCTGCGGCCCTCGCCGCTCTCACCCGACCCGGAGCTGTCGGTGCTGAACCCGCTCTCGAAAATCCCGGCGCTGGTGTTACAAGACGGCACCGCGCTCTTCGATTCGCGCGTCATTATCGAATACCTTGAGACCCAGGCGGAAGGCCGTCGCATCACGCCGACCGACGGTCCGGCCCGCTTCGAGGCGCTACGCCTACAGGCTCTGTGCGACGGCATCCTCGACGCAGGGATCCTCGTCTTCTACGAGCAGCTCCAGCGCCCCCAAGAGCTGCAGTGGCAGCCATGGCTCGCGGGCCAGCGCATGAAGGTCATCCAAGGATTAGACGCGCTGGAGGTCGCGGCCAAGGGCTTCGGCGCGACCTTCGAGGTCGGGCAAATCGCGGCCGCTGCGGCCTTGGGTTGGCTCGATTTCCGGAACCTGGTCGGCGACTTCCGCGACGGCCGCCCTACCCTCGCGAGCTGGCTATCCGAGGCCTCGCAGCGGGATTCGGTCAAAGCGACTATGCCTCTCGCCTGAGCTGCGCGTAGACGTCGCGACCGTCAATCGCTCGGCGCTTCGGCAGCGAGGCCTGCCGTCGCCGTCAATCCCAGTCGGTGGGCCCAGTGGGTGTCGCCGCCTCGCGCAAGTCGATCAAGGTCTCCCGGATCCTTTCGACGAGCTCCGGCGGGACCTCGGACCACCCGTAACCGCCATAAAGCCCAGCATACGGGAAGTCGTCGGCGCGAGGCTTATCAGCCTCGGCGGCGGCGCCGAGAAACGAGGCCACGGCCGCCGGCCAACCGGCCTGTGGATCGCGAAGCGCGCGGGGGATGGTCTGTCCGACGACGGTCGTCTGCAACTCAAATGGACCTTCGTGTCCGAGCTCGGTGCCCTCAGGTCGAAAGGCGTCGGCGCGGCCACCAAATGTGTAGGTCACGACCAACTCACCATCTCCACCGCGCGTCACCGCGAGCCCTTCAAGGTGGAGGTGCTCCCCAATCAGGGCAGGCGCCAGGTCCGGCCGCTTCCTGGCGATTTGGAAAACCGCGACGCCCTTCTGGTTTTTTTCAACAGCAACCTTCTCATCGTCTGCCAAGAGAGACATCGGCTCGCGTAGCGTATTTGTGGCGAAATCGAGCACCAAAAGCTCGACCTCCGTTTGGTTTCCCTCAGCGGGCACCGGACAGGTACCGCCGGTTGTCACGTGCTTGACGAAGACCTGGTCGCGAACCTGAGCCACAAAAGCCAGCGCCTCGTCATGCATCGCGCTCTCGTCGACGCTGGGCCGCTTGTCCGCCGTTGACCAGAGGCGCTGGACAGCCTCGCTGGGGAGGTCTTTAGCGGTTGCAAGTCCAAGCTTTTGATACCGCAACCCCATGGCAATCCCGATACCGTCAGCACCGCAAGGTTTGAGGCCCCAACGCTCTGTCACGGGGCCCAGGGTCCAGGCATCGCCGGCGCCTAAGACGATGAGGGCCTTGTTCACCGAGAGGGCGTCGTAGGGCACGGCGCTGCCAGCAGGGTTTTCCTCAAGGAGGCTCGTCACCCCCATCCCACCGACGTCCTGACGCCACACGAGCCACGCGCGGCGCGGCGCTTCGGGAGGACGCGCGGGGGTCACGACGTCTTCGACGGCCGGCGCGGCAGGGACCACTGGAGCATCGGCGGTGCGACCACAGGCGCCGAGCGCGAGCACTGACAACGCCATGGAAGCGACAGAAATAACTGCAGAATAGGAGCGATTCGTACGCATGACAGACCTCCTGAGGAACCGTGAACATGCCACGGGATGCGCCCGTTGACCAACGATGCTGAAATTAACAGCACCGTTGGCCGACGAAGCTCTCTTCAGTAGGTGCGCAAACGCAGGCGTGTCTTCAGCCACAGACCCAGCAGCATCAACAACGCGGTGCCAAGGCCGCCAACGCCGCCACCTGCGCCGCATCCGCTGCCCTGCGCCACGACCCCGTCGTTGACCGCATCGCAGCTATCGCCGAGGCCGTCGGAGTCCAGATCGCTCTGGTCCACGTTCGCATCCGCCACGCAGTTGTCCTCGATATCGATCACGGTATCGCCATCAACATCGCGGCACGCGTCACCAACACCCGCACCGGTCGTATCCACCTGCTCGGGATTGGCGACCGCGGGGCAGTTATCGCACGCGTCCCCAAGTCCATCGCTGTCGGCATCGCCCTGGTCGGCGTTGGGAGTCCCCGGGCAGTTGTCGCGGACGTCCGGGATGGAGTCGCCGTCGCGATCCTCGTCGAAGTCGACCTCACAGCCGTCGGTCGTGACGTTGTCGGACGCGTCAACGCCGCGGACCGTGTAGCGAACACGCAGCTCGCCCCCTGCGACCGAGCCGGTGACCGTCAAGGTGTCGCCGACCACGGTGACAGGACAGGACTCTGCGTCTAGGACCGTCTCAGTGCCGTCGGTCGCGACGATATAACAAGTCAAATCCTCAATCGTCGCGGCGGATTCACACGCATCGTCGGTGCTCACTTGCACAAAGAGCGGCGCCTCCCGAATGTCCCCGTCGGCGATCGCGACCACACCGCAATCCACCGTCGGCGGCGTCTCATCGACGACCGTGAGGACGGTCTGACAGGACACCTCGTGCCCGGCGTCGTCTTCGGCGCTGAAGGTCACCGTTTGTATACCAACCGCATATATGTTTTCTTCTCCAACGATCGTCTCGTCCATGGCGCAGTTGTCCGTTGCGTTCGCGGTCAGGGCACCTGCCCAGCCACAGGCGTCGGACGGCGCGACCTGGCGGACGGACTCCTCGCACGTCAGCACGAGGGCTTCGTCGTCGGTGACCACCACGCTGACGACGCACGTCGCGAAGTTTCCGGCCGCGTCGAGCGCCGTGTAAGTGACCTCGGTGGTCCCAGGCGCAAACACGAGGGGTCCGTCGTTGAAGACGCTGATATTCTCGCCGTAGCAGGCGTCGCCCGCGCTAGGCGCCGGCAGAGCCACGACGGCCGCGCAGGCGCCTGGGTCGGTCGTGGTCACGACATCGGCGGCGCACGCGATGGTCGGCATCGCGGTGTCGATAACGCGCACCTCAGCGACGCAGGTCGCGACGTTGGCGTTGCCGTCCACGGCGGAGAACACGACCGGCGACAGACCTACGGGGTAGAACCCTTCAGACGCGCCTTCGAAGCCAACCTCCGCGCCGCAGTCGTCGCTGGCCGAGACCCCAAGGATCTCCGCATCGAACGACGCGCCGCCCGCGACACACTCGAGGATGGTGGCCTCCGGGCAGCTGAGGGTCGGCGCGTCGAAATCCAAGGGGCAGGGGCTGGCGGTCACGATCCAGGCGTAGGCGGCTGGGCTCGGATCGCAGCGCCGTTCGGTCGCATCCCCGGCGCCCACATCTTTGCAGCTGCGCACGAGCAGCTCATGCGAACCTAAGGGCAAGACCCCAAACGTCATCGAGCCCCCATCGCAGGCGACCCAAGCGGCCCCGTCGAGGCTGCACTCAAAGGCGTCCACGGTCGCGTCGGTCGGGTCTTGGTAGGTGAAGGTGTTGTCGTCGTCGGGCCCGACCTGCGCGGCAGGCGTCGTCACAAAGGACGTGTCGGGGAAGGTCGAGTCGACGAGCCACGTGTAGACCGACGCGTCACCCATCCCGCAATACCGGCCGAGGCCGCGCACGCTGAAGGAATACTCGCCGTCTGCAAGGCCACGAACCGTCCAGGGCGATGCGCAGGTCTCGTAATCGGTGTCGGCCGGTGTCACGCCGACCTCGGTGACCGCGCACTGATAACTCGATCCCGCGTCATCGGCGGCGAAGGCGAAGGTCGCGACCCCGCGCTGGCTGGGATTATCGGGCCCAACCGCGATGGACATCGTCGGCGGGGTGGTGTCAACGGTGAAGGCGACTCGCGCCGGGCTCGGATCGCGATTACCCGTCGCGTCAATGGCGCGGACCTCGAAGACATGGTTGCCATCGGCGAGGCCGGTCAGGTCTTCACTAGGCGAAGCGCAAGCATACCAGCTGCCGGCGTCGATCCTGCACTCGAAGGTACTCAAACCTTCGTCGGTCGGCGACGAGAAGCCCACAGAGACGGCGCCGGCGCAGATGATTGGATCTGGAATGGTCGTGACGGCCGTGCCGGGCGAGGTCGTGTCGACGGTCCACGTATAGACAGCCGGGCTCGCGTCGGCCACGCCGGCCTCGCTGACGACATAGACGTGCAGCGTATACTCGCCATCGGCCAAGCCTTCGAATTCATAGATGTCGCTACAGAGCACGTAGTTGGTCAGCGGCGGATACTCAGCCGGCGCTGCACCTGGCGCGATGAAGCAATAGTAGGCCTCGGGATCGGCGATGTTGGTACCGAAGACGAAGGTGCCCGAGCCAACCTGGGCCGGGTCCTCAGGTGACACGAGGATAAACGTGTCGGGCGCCGCGGTGTCGACCGTCCAGACGCAGAAGGCGGGGGTCGGGTCGAAGCGGCCCTGAAGACCGCGCGCCCGGACGAGGAAGGTGTGAGACCCGTCGGCGAGGTTGGCGAGGTCGTAGGTCCCACCGTTGCAGGCGATCCAAGGCCCATTGTCTAGCTTGCACTCAAACGTATCGCTGTCCGAGATCGTCTCGATGTACTCAAATGAATACCCCGTCTCAGAGGTCGGCGAATCGGGGCAGTCGATGATCTCGGTGTCGACCTCGAGGCAGACGCTGCCGCCAAGGCCGTCATCATCGATGACGCCATCGCAGTCATTGTCTAGCCCATCACAGAGCTCGGCAGAGCCGGCGCCGGGGCTCACCGAACAGCCAACATCGCCGTTCGAGAGGCAGATCCGGACGCCCGCGGCCTCGCAGACGCCGCGGCCCACGACGCACGCATCGCCGAGCTCGAAGGTCGCCTCATCGTCAACGCCGTCACAGTTGCCGTCGACGCCCTCGGCGTCGCAGCGCTCAACCTGAGGGTTCCCAGCCACGGCAGAGCAAGTAGTCGTCGCGCCGGAGGCGGCACAGATAGTCGTCCCGCTGGCCTCACAGGCGCCAACGCCGACAGAGCACCCCTGCTGAAGGGCAAAGTCCTCGTCGGTGGCCGCGTCACAGTCATCGTCGACGTTGTTGCAGGTCTCGGCCACGGCGCCATCCTTGGGATCGCACGTATCTTCAGGTGTGCCGCCCTGGCGACACTCGAGCGTACCCGTGTTTCCGGCGCAGAGCCCGACACCGCAGACCGTGGTCGTCGGCACGTAGCCCTCGTCGACCTGACCATTGCAGTTATTATCCACACCATTGCAGGTGGTGTCCGCGAGGTCATAGGACGAACCGTACTGGTTGGGGCCACAGCCCTGCCACAGGCCCCCAACGCATAGATTGGCGCTATGCACAGACCCGGCACAGACCCCGCGCTGTTCCTCGCAGGCCTTGAGCTGCAAGTCCGAATCGGCCGCGTCTACAAGGCCATCGCAATCATTGTCTTTGCCATCGCAGGTCTCGGGGTCGGCGGCAGCTTGATTTGGACTGCAACTATTATCGATCGCGCCCGCGACGCACTGCGTCTGGGTCGTGACGGCGCACTGGCCGATGCCGCAGCTGACGGGCGTGCCCGTGAAACCTTCATCGTCCGTGCCGTCGCAGTCGTTGTCCAGGCCGTCGCAGCCGCCGCTCTCGGCCGTCGCGTAGGTCCCCGGGTTGCCGCTGCTATCGGCAGTATTCTCGAAGGCCCAGCCGGCGTAGGTCCCCGCCGTGCACGGCCCCCAGCTGGCGCTCCCGGGCCTGGAGGTGACACAAGCCTCGCGAGGCCGCAGCGATCCCTGACAGACGCCGAGGGTCTTTTCACATGCAATCAAGGTCAGCGTGGGGTCTGCGCTATCTGTGAACCCATCGCAATCATTGTCGTAACCGTCGCAGACCTCGTCCGTGGGGGTGCCTGCGTCGCCGCTGCATGCGGTCCCGCCGTCAGCACTACACACCGTGACACCCGTGGCCTCGCACTGACCCAAGCCGACGGTACAGTCTCCGCCGAGCACGAAGTCCTCGTCGGTCTCCTCGTCGCAGTCGTTGTCTTCGTCGTCGCAGATCTCTTCACTGGGCTCGCCGGCGATGCACTCGCCAACGATCTCGCCTTCTTCACAGGTCTGGCGTAGCTCGCGGGCGCAGCCGCCGACGCCACAGGTCAAGAGCTCGCCCTCGAAGCCGTCGTCGAGGACCCCGTCGCAGTTGTCGTCGACGCCGTCGCAGATGTCGTCCTCGGTCTCTGTCGAGATGTAACGAATATTATCCCAGCCCATCTGCACCGGCATGTCGCCAGTGGAGTAGAGCGCATAGTTAGCGACGTTGTACCATGACGGATCGAGGTGAGTCGCGACCTTCAGCGCCGCGTCCGTCAACCAGAGGCCCGCGTTGGTGACGTTGCGCACGGTGCTCTCGAACTCGGCCTTTGTACCGACGGCCCCGCGAAATCTGAATGGATACCAGAGTACGAAGGCCTCATAGGTAATGTCGACGCCATGCAGCGTCCAGTCGTGATCATCATTGGGGTTCCAATCATAGGTGTCACGCGAGACCCAGATCATCTCGGTCCCGTCTTCGGCTTCGGCCGTGATGTACCAGCGCGAGCGGGCCGTCGCCGCCGTCCCGGTGTGGGCGCGGACTTGACCGCCGAGAGTGCGGAAATAGCCCTCAATTCGGCCGCCTAGGAGTCGGTTTCGCGCCGGCGCCGCGTCACTCATTCCGTAAAAACGCACGCTCTCGGCGTAGGTCGTGAAGACCTCGGCGGTGCCATAGACATGCCCGGTGTTATTGACGCCGTCGGTCGGTGACCAGGTGATCTGGCCACCGGGCACGTCGGAGTCGTCAACCTGGGTGTTGTTGACAAAGCTGCTTCCGGCGGCGGACTCGAACCCAGTCTCGAAGCTCAGTCGCCCGACGAAGGGCTCGCCCTCGATACACACATCCACGACCTCGCCGTCGAGGCACTGCTGGCGACCTTCCGTTGTGCACAGACCCACTCCACAAGAGATGAGCTCACCAAGGAAGTCCTCGTCGACCTGATCGTTGCAGTCATTGTCGATCCCGTCGCAGAGGTCCGTGCCGTCTTCGGTACAGAGGTCACACACATCCGGCTGCTCGTTGCCGTTTACGTCAGCGAGGACGGGCCATGGGCCGATAGGTGCGGTATTATTGAAGACGTCGCACTCAGGGGTCAAGGCGCCGACGCTCACGACCGCGAAGAGGCGACCATCGCCCCATTCGTTTTGGGTCAACTCGAAGGTCGCGGATGCGACGTCACCGGACGCGACGCTCGACAGCGGGGCCGTCGCTGCGATCGGCCCGTCCAGAGACCCGCGATGCAGCTCGACCGTCACGCCGCCGGCGTCGAGGAGACCCTGATTTCCCACAAGCACCGAGAGGGACACGATCCCGTCGCCGTTGAGACAGCGATCCTCGCAGACGGCCGTCCCGAAGACGAAGACATCCGCCAGCCAGTCCCCGAGCCCAGCGCCCAGCGCGGCCGCGCGAAAGTTGTTCCATTTCGACCAGTTAGCGGCTTGGACCGCGGGCACGGAGCCGTCGTCGTTGATATTGGAGATGCTATAGGCGTGCTGATTCCAGACCGGGCGCGAAGGGGCCCACGAATTTGTCGCGCTGCGAAAGGCGTGGATACCGGTCCAGCCAACGCGTCCACCGTAGTTATTGGACATCAACACAATTTCGGTCTGGCCGTCATTGTCGATGTCGGCGATCACGGGGTTTTCCCAAAGGGTCCCTGACGCGTGCTCGTCGAACTGGGCCCGCACGTCCCCGGTCGCCCCGTCGTAGATATAGAAGGTGATCTCGTCGGCATAGACGACCTCGGCGCGGCCATCGCCATCGAAGTCGAAGACCGATGAGCCGGTAAAGCGGCTCGAGGCGTCTTGCACCGCGCGCTTCCAGAGGATGGTCCCGTCATGATTGAACACCACATAGTTCTGCTCGCCCGCGACGCCGACCTCAATCTGACCATCGCCATCGAAATCCGCGACGTTCGGAGGGCCACCGCGCGCAGCCGTGCCGCCTGGGTGGGCAGCGACCCATCCGTCAATGTCATCCGCGTCCGTCGCCGCGTCGGGGTCAAAGAGCACCACGCGTGAGGCCGCGGTGTCCGAGACCACAAGCTCGGGTCTGCCGTCCCCATCAAAGTCCGCGACCGCACCGATAGCGCCGGCCCCAACGTCCGGGACGATCCACTTTGGTTTGAGTACCGTCGTTCCGTCGGTAGGAAGGTCGAAGACGTGACCACCCGAGATGATCTCAAGCTCGGCGTCGTCGTCCATATTGGCTGCGAAAGGAGCGATGCTACTGAGGGCCGTCGCTGACTTGGCGAGCAGGGTCCCGTCAGCGTTCAAGACGCAGACGCCTTCGACGATCAGCTCGGCGGGCCCCGTGCCGTCAACATTGGCGATAGCCGGGTAGCCATAGGCGGTCGTCGTGTTGGTGCAGGCGGACGAATTCCATTTGTGCACAAAGAGACCGTTGGTCGTGTCCCCAGGCGGTGCGGCCTCCCAACAGGCAATTCTCGCGCCAGTCGCCATCTTGACGCAGATCTCAGGGCGTCCGTTGCCGTCAAGGTCGCCGAGGGCCACGCCGCCGCTACCATGCACGGTCGCGCCGGCCGCGCCGGTCGTGGACCAGAGCTCGCTGCCATCGGCACCGCTGATGACCGTCAAGACCCCGGCCGAATTGTAGCTGCCGAGCGTAAAGCGGGTGAAGGCGATATCCGCGATGTCGCGATCGTCGATCTTCCCGTCGCCGTTGTCATCCGTGAGGTTGAGCACCACCGGTGTCATCATGACCTGATTGTAGGTCGGGTTCGCCGTGAAGGACTCTTTGGACCATGCGACCACCGGATCGAGGTTGCCGACGGGGCGCGTGGCCAGACATGCGGTGTTCACTTCGACAGGCCCGAAATCGGTTGGCGCGTCGGGGTCACAGCCCGCGGTCACGGCGCAGGCGCCGCTCTCGGGGACGCCGCAACCACACCCGAGAGGGTCGACCTTGTTGGGATCGGCTGGGCAGCCGTCGATGCAGTCCTCGACGTCATCGTTGTCGGCGTCCGGACCCGCCCCAATACAGCCGCAGGCGCTGATCGTGAAGGTCACGAGGTCCTCGGCGGCGCGGCCACCCGCACCGGTCGCGAGGACCCGCAGCTCGTAGGTACCCTGACCCAGCTCGGCCGTGGCGATCGAAAAATCGGCACCCTCGCCGACGCTGACGTCGTCCAAAAACCATTGGAACTCAAATGGTGCGCGATCCTCGCCTTGAGTGATGACGCCAGACAGCGCGATGGCGCCGCCGCACGGCGTGAGGTCGAGTCCTTGGATCTCGACGGCGATACCTAAAGACCCACCGTCGATGGTCGTCGAGATACCAGGCGTCGTCTCATTTCCCGAGTGATAACCGATCGTGTGAAGCACTCGGCCGTTGGACTGGAGGCCATAGGGGGCCTGGCTCGTCGACGAGTCATTGCTAAGCGATGTGATCGCGTTGGGGACCGTGGACAGGGGGTGGTCCGCATCGAGAGGGAAGGTCCCGCCGAAGTTCCCGGTGAAGGGCCCAAAGCCCAGTCGATTGGCGAGGTCATTCATCCCGAGGTTGGCGAAGCTGTCGTGGTCAGTCGCGAGGACGAGGCCGCCATTGCGGAGGCCCAAGTTATGGACGTAGTTCTCCGAGAGCTTGGTCCCCTCGGTCGAATATCGCCCGCTCCAAAAGGACGAGAGGAAGCGGCCATCGAGGATCGCCTCTTTTCGCGCACCCGCAGTGAACCAGGCGACGATGGCGTCATAGTCCGACCCGTAGGAGTCCGCACCGGTCGAGAGGTCGTAGACCCAGATCTGCTCATAGGTGTCGGCCGCCAACGCGGCGACCACTTGGCCGCCCGTGCTGCTGAGGACGACGTGGGTCGCGAGATCCGTTCCGACGATCCCTTTGACGACATTGAACATATTCACGCCGTCGGCGTTGTAGCCGCCGGTGATCGTGACGAACAATACCCGCTTTTCGGCAGCGTCCGCTTGGGACACGAAGAGCGCCGGCGCGACGAGCGCGAAAGCTAAAGCAGCAAAGATTTTTCGAAACATGCTTTTTCCTAAAAGGGAATCTGAATGACGGTCAGTTCGAGGGCGAGGATACCGAAGGATGGAGGTCAATGTTAGGTTTTTTGGACCGTCGGGGAATATTTTTGCCATCAGATAAACCTGCCGGCGGCTCAATGCCTCTTGAAATTGCAAAGTCGCCACGCCGCACGCGACGCGATCGCGCCGTAGACGACGGCGGATATCCGTGACAGATCGAGTCACACGAACCCTCGCCTCGCGTGGCGACTGCTTGGACATCAAATGACCGACACACCCGCTCGCCCCTTCTGGGAGACCACGCCCCTTGAGCGCATGACGCCGTCACAGTGGGAATCGCTGTGCGACGGCTGCGGGCAGTGCTGCATGCACCGCTTCGAGGACGACGCGACGGGCGCTTATTTTGTCACCAACGCCGCGTGCCGCTTGCTGGATCTACATACATGCAAGTGCAAGCACTATGAGACCCGCCGAAAATTCGTGCCTGGGTGCATGACCCTGACGTTGAAACGGGTTCGAAAGTACGACTGGCTGCCCGAGACCTGCGCCTACCGGCGCCTCGCGGCTGGCAAAGAGCTACCAACCTGGCATCCCCTTATCACCGGTGACCCGGAGAGTGTGCACGCGGCTGGCGTGAGCGTGCGCGGCAAGGCCGTCTCGGAAGACGATGTCGATCTGGAGGCGATCGAGGCGTCTCTGTGAAGAGACGGCGATATCGTTTCAGAAGAACCCATTTCCATCCGCCGTTTGTAGGATCTCATTGAGCTCCTCGACGTCCGACGCCTCGATGATGCGGCGCGCGAGGTCGAAGCGAAACCCAGCGCGGGCCAACGACGCGAGGTGCTTCTGCTTTTTATCGACCCGCGTCGCGGGATCGGCATAGGGCCCGAGCCTCTTCTTCCTCGCGAGCCGAATGGCGGCGACGAGGTCGGGGTCCTCGATCTCCTCATTGAGGGCCTCAATGGCGTGCACGATGGACTCGGGCGGGGCCCCCTTGATGCTGAGATCCCGCTGGATGACCCGCTCGGCGCGTCCACGGCGATGAAGGGTCATCGCGCGCCCCTCGGCATAGCGGTCGTCGTTGAGTATCCCGAGCTCGGTCAGGCGCGTCAGCACGGCGTCCACCCAGGGGTTGATGTCCGAAGGTCGACACTCGTCAAAGACGAGGGCCTCTCGCAGCTTCTTGACGAGATAGCGGCGCAGCTTGTCGGTCGTGCACGAGAACCGCGCGACGTAGCGGAAGGCCATCTCCTTGAGCGCGTCCTGCGAGGTCAGGGGATAGCGCCGCTTCTTCGGGGTCGTAGGGTATTCGCGGGACATAGGACTTCGCTTTCAACTCAAATGGCTTCATCTCAGAGGCTGGCCGTTCATTATCGGGGCGACGGCGCGTGAAGCGCAAGCCACAAGGCGCCGTGCGAGATTGTTAGCACTCGATGAGGCGTCTCAGCGCCGATAAAGAGCGTCTCACCTGCCACGAGCGTCACCTCGGTCCCGACACCGCCCGAGAAGAGCTCGAGGGTGGCCTGCCCAAAGAGTAAGGCGACCCACTCGTCGTGAGGCTGGCGTTGCAGCGAGGTGTCGGGGGTACTGCTGGAGTGAATCCGCTCGATCCGGATACCATTGAGAGTCCCGATGGTGTCAAAAGACTCGCCACTTGCGGGCGCCTCGTCCGTCGGACAAAACAACGTCCCCTTTTTCCAACCTCCCATCCGGCCTCCTCAGCGCGCGACCTCAGCGATCCGATGACTATTGAGGATCTGCCCCGCCGTACCGACGTGCTCGACGGTCAGAACCGCCACGTCGCCCGACTCCTCCGCCACGAATCGGCCGTAGTTCCTCTCGGCCGTCGTGAAGACAAACTGCTGCGGTGACCCGCTGAGCTCGATAATCGAGAGGGCCGGATTGAGATGCGCGACCGGACCGACGAGCACCTCGGTGACGGCGTGAGCGCGACCGCCAGGCGGGTCGACACGAGCGACGGCCCCAAAGTGAAGATCACCGGCGAGCCAGACGAGCCCCTCGATACCGGCCGTCGCCTCGATCATGGCCGCCCGCGCCGCCGCGTAGCCCTCCCAACGCTGTGAATCGCCCGGGAAAAGAGGCGGACACTTGGTGATTGGCACCGAATTCGCGATCACCTTAAAGGTCGCGTCGCTGCCCTTGAGCCCCTCGGTGAGCCACGCAACTTGGGCCTCGCCTAGATATTGGGCGTCTGGCCCCTTGCGCGTCGACGGGCGACGGTAGGACCGACAATCGAGCACGAAGAGCTCGACGAGGCTGCCGAAGCGAAAGGACCGGTAGATGCGGTTCGGATCGAGGTCATCACGACGGACCGCGAGGTGTTCGAAGAAGGCCCCACGGGCCGCGCCTAGGCGGATCGGATCGACGGTCTCGGGGTCCCAATTGTTTTCGACCTCGTGGTCGTCCCAGGTCGCGATGACTGGTTGTGATGTGAGAAATGCTTGGTACTCCAATCGAGAAATATTGCGACTCCATAGATCGCGATAGGCCTCCCTAGACGACGCATCATCGGCGTAGACCGTATCGCCAAGAAGGACGAAGAAGTCGAGGTCGTCGCCGCTGGCGGTGGTCAAGACGTCGAAGGGGCGATAGGTGTAGCTGGCGCAAGATGTTGCACCAAAAACCACTCGAGCCGGCGTCGTCGGCCCGGGCGCCGTCTTAAACGCGCCAACCGGGCCGCGACCTTCGGCAGCGATGAAGCAGAAGAGGCCCGGGGCGCCAGAGGGGAGGCCGGTCACATCGACGTGCACGAACCCGCCCTCGGCGACCTGGCAGGCTCTTCGCGCCAAGACGACGCCCGCCTCAGGCAGGCCGGCGCCCGCGCTCGTTGCGAAGACCACTAGCTCGAGGGGGCCAGCGCCGCGAAAGAGGCACTGAAAGATGACACGATCCGGTGTGGGATCCCCGGACTGTGCGCCTAGAGGAAAGGTCGCCTGCGGGGCGAGGAGCTGGGCGGCCGGATCGAACACCTCGGGCGCGGCGATGTCCGGCTCATTGGGGGTTGAGTCCAAAGAGTCGCCGGGAGACATGACCTCGGCGGCCTGCTCGCCGTCGCGTGGCGCCGCGACATCGGGCAGGCCCCCGAGGTCGGCGTCGACGACGTCGGGCCCGTGTCGCCCGCCATCCCCGCAAGCCGCTGCGAGAGCAGCGATACCGAGGGTCGACGTCGTCGCGACGAGGAAGCCCCGACGCGTCAGAGAGGCCGTCTCTCGCATCGACTGAGTGTTGTCGGTCCTAGGGTCAATAATCGCCATGGCCAGAGGCTAGCGGGTGTCGCGTCAGCCCACAAGGTGAGTCGCCGGATATCGCTAGGGCCCACGCGGCGACGCGCACCCCAGCGGGATGTCCCGAAATAACTTGGGTTATTTGACAGCTTCCCGGGCTCGGCATTGACTGACACCTAAGCTCGACAGCACGGAACAAGGCGCCATCACCGAACTCATCGGCGTGGCACGCGCCGTGTCGTAGGACGAGCCATCTCCACAAAAGGATGAAAGTCATGCGTATGTTCTCCGGAATGTTTGAAGGAATCGCGGCGATGCTGGTCGTGGTCATCGCCATCTACCTCGTCATCGCGTTCGTCTTGGTCTACTTCGCCGCGGACGCCCAGGGGCGTCGGTCCGGCAATCGCGATGAGGGGCTCGGCGCCCGCATCGTGACCTCGTTCCTGTTGACGCTGACGTTCCAAGCGGCGCTCGCTGGAATAGCCCTCTTCCTCGCGGCTCTCTTCGACGGTGGCCCCGAGATCATGACGAAGATGGGCATCGGCCTCATCGTCGGCGCGGGTGTCGCGTCTATCTTGCCGTTGGTGGTCCAAAAGAGCCGCGTCCCCGCTTTGTCGGCCGGCGCGAGGGACTTTGTCGGCCGCAAAGCGATCGGGATCAACGCCATCGTGACCGGCGCCGGTTCAACGGTGGGGCTTATGGGCATCTGTGTCGGGCTCATCGTCGGGGAAGACCTCCAGCCCGCTGTCATCGCGGTGACGCTCGTCTACACCGCGGGCGCGGTCGTGACGATGCTGGCGGTCAGCAAGGCTGGAACGCCGCCCGTGGCTGGATGACGAGAGGAGGGCCCGCGCACGGCGTGTGCGGGCCCCTCCGATATCGGGTGTCAATCCGGCCGGCGACGGTGACGGTGACGGTGACTGCGACGCCGCGCGGCCTAGGCGGTCGAGGTGTCTACCGAAGGCGCGCATCACCGCGAGGTGGACGACGGCCTGAGTAGACGCATAGACGAACCACGGCAGCGCCGGGCGATAGTCGTGGACAGCCGCGAGCACATGCCCGGAGCCAAGCACCTCGCGGAACTCAAGGCGAGGACGGCCACCCTGCCTGGCCAAGACGCCGCCAGTGATATAGAAGAGCACGCGGTCAGCCCCTGAGCGCGCGTGCGCCAGCGTGAGCTCTAGGAGGGGTCTCTTCATCCACGGCGCGTAGAATCGGCACCTCCCCTCGGCATCGACTTCGACGCGGAGGACCCGCGCCAATAGCCACGTCGGGAGCCAACGGCAATACTCATCGGCGACCCACGCCGCGTCGCGACCTGCCGGCAGGGACAAGCGCTGGACTGAGCGTGCAAGCGGCGGCGCCTTCTTACGACGCCGGGCAGGCGAGCCCGCAACGACGATTTTCGCGGCCCGTTCCTCCACGAGGGCCTCGGCGAGGGCGACGTCGACCGAGCGGCCAGGGACGCCGAGCTTTTCCTGCAGTTCCCGGCGGCCCGCGATCATAGGATGCACGAGGCTCTCAATGAGTGGCGCGACAAGCTCCTTCGGCGCGCCCGTCACAAGGCTGACCCACAGGCGCGAGAGGCCGACGGTCATGAGCGGGACCCGCAACATCGGCCGGCGCACGCCCATAGCCTTTGCGGTCTTCTTCATCATGGCCTGGTAGGACAACACGTCGGGACCGCCGACGTCGTAAGTCCCCGGCGCGACGTCGGCGCGCATCACGGAGGCCGCGAGCAGCGTCACGACGTCTGGCAGGGCGATGGGCTGGGTCAGCGTCTGAGTCCAACCGGGGCAGGCCATCAGCGGCAGGCGGCGCACGAGCTTGGCCAGGATCTGCCAAGAGGATCCACCGGAACCGATGACGAGCCCGGCCCGGAGCGTGACAAGCGGTGTGTCGTAACGCGCGAGCGCCTGTTCGACCTCGCGGCGGCTCTTTAGATGGCGTGACAGTCCGCTATCATCGTCGGGTAGAAGCCCGCCCAGATAGACAATACGTTGAACACCACACTCATTGGCCGCTCGAGCGAAGTTATCGGCGCAGATGAGGTCCATGTCCTCAAAACTGCCCTGGGTCAGCCGCGCGGAGGGCATCATCGAGTGAACGAGGTAGACGGCTGTGTGCGCGCCCTCGAGCGCACGCTCAGCGTCGCGAAGAGAGAACAGATCACAGGCTCGCCAGGTGGCGTAACCGCCTCGCCCATCTGGACGCGCTGACCGCGACAAGCCTCGCAGGCTGACCGCCTCGCCGAGAGCCGGCGCGAGGGCCCGACCGATAAAGCCGGTGGCGCCCGCGACCGCGACGACAGGCTTGTCTTGACTGATCTCCAAAGTGACCTCCGCGCCCCCAGAGGGCCGTGTGGAATCCGATCATCGAAGCGGGGCCGCCCCTGCGTCGGGAGCGCGCCATGGGGCGAATCAGGCCCCGTGCAGGCGCAGGACCCGAATCATCGGCCCCTCAGGGGCCTGATTGTCGCGGAGATCGATCTCGAGTTCAAGGCCCCAGTCAAGCTCCTCATCGGGGTCCACAAGTATTTGCTGAACCACATATTCGTGACGCCCCTCGGCCCGGATGACGGTCTTGTCGGTCATCCGCGACAGATGGTCAAAGCGCAGCACGTCGTGCTCCTCGAAATAGGGGCGCATCAGCTCGGCGAAGCGCTCTGGGGTCCACGGATCCTCCGGATCCTCGAAGACGCAGCCGACGGCCTCCTCCCAGTCGCCGACGGCCAGCGCGCGGACGAGCGCGTGCACCTCGGAGCGGATGCGGGCCATGAACGCGCGCTTATCCCGCGTAATATCAAGCGGCACCGCAAACTCCGGCAGGACCGTCTGCTCCTCGCCGTACATGAGACGCTCCCACTCTTGGATGAGGCTTGAGTCGACCCGCGCGAGGACGGTCCGAAAAAAGGCGATCATGTCGACGACCTCATCCGTGCGGCGGGTCGACGGCACGGTATGCACGAGGACCTTGAACCCCTCGGACAGGTAGCGCAGCAGGGTCCCCTCAATGCGTTCAAGACCAAGCTCTTTCACGTAGTCGTTAAAGGGCATGTAGCGCTCATACATGTCGCGCATGATGCCCTTGGGGTGGACGTTCTCGACGCCGACCCAGGGGTGATTGGCGGCGAAGCGGTTGAAGAGCTCATAGAGAAGATCGGCCTTTGGTTTTGGCCAGTTGAGCTCATTGAGTCTCTCCATACGCTCGTCGTATTCGATGCCCTCCGCTTTCATGTTCGCGATGGCGTGACGTTTGATGAGGTCCAACTGTTTGAACAGAATCTGACCTGGGCTCTCGATGATCGATTCACAGAAGGACAGGACATCCAGCGCATAGTCGGGATGCTTTGGATCGAGGACGTCGAGCGCCTCAACAAGAAAGAGCCCGAGGGTGTGCATCAGGTTAAAGTCGGCTTGGAGATCCTTACGGACGATGACCTCACGCCCACGGAAATACTCCGATGGTTGGAATTCCAATAGACCTGCCTGCACGAGGGACTGAAAGAGGACCCGCGTCCGGCGCCGATGCTGCCGTTTGTCGTAATCGCGCTCGTGACTCAGGGCGATCAGCTCGACGAGGCGACGGTAGCCCCCGCCGCGCACATAGGCGTTGTCGGGCCGCTGCATAAGGTCGACGATCATGCCGTGCGAGACCGAAAAGCGGGACTCAAGGGGCTCGGGGGTGCCATGGATGAGCTGCTCGAAGGTCTCTTCATTCCATGCCACGTAGCCCTTGTCGGGCGCCTGTTTGCGGACGACCTTCTTCTTCTTGCCCCCCGCCAGCGACGCCGCCGCGAGCATCTCCATGCGTCTATTCTCGATGACGTGCTGAGGCGCCTGCGCCACCACGAAACCCCGATCGTCATATCCCTTGCGTCCCGCGCGGCCCGCGATCTGCTTGAAGTCCCGGACGGACAAGACGCGCGTCTTTTGACCATCGAACTTACAGAGCTTGCTAAACAACACAGTCCGGATAGGCACGTTTACGCCGACACCGAGCGTGTCGGTCCCTGAGATGACCCGCAAGAGCCCCATCCGAGAAAGCTTTTCCACGAGGAGGCGATACTTCGGCAGGAGCCCACCGTGATGCAGGCCGATGCCATGGCGCAAGAAGCGCTGCATGTCCTTGCCGTAGGGCGTATCAAAGCGAAACCCGCTTAGCTCGACCGCGATCTGCTTTTTATCGTCCTTGGGCGTGAAGTCCTGGCTCATGAGGTTCTGAGCCTCGTCGGCGCACTCTCGCTGGGTGAAATTCACGAGATAGATCGGCGCCTTATTCGCCCCTACGAGATCATCGACCTGCTCGTGAAGGGCCTGCTCAGAGAAGACAAATTCCAGCGGCACCGGCCTCTTGCTTGAGCTAATCGATATCGCCGGTCGACCCGTCAGCCCGAGG
>Ga0209702_10002203_pt1 | contig 34933 bp, 34 predicted proteins | sample FRY01_FD_187210 | JGI IMG/M metagenome (GOLD analysis project Ga0209702, IMG submission 187210) | Freshwater microbial communities from Lake Fryxell liftoff mats and glacier meltwater in Antarctica - FRY-01 (SPAdes) (version 2) | ecosystem: Environmental > Aquatic > Freshwater > Ice > Glacier...
TTCGTTGTTGGACATAACACTTACTCCTTCAGGTTGGTTTCGTCCGGAGCAAGCACATCCCTGACGGGAACGCTTCCCCGGCAGGGTTGGTGAAAAACGGAAACGACGACGTTTCCTTGAAGCTGGACCGGGGCATTCGCCACGGTGCCTGTTGCACGGTCCTAAGGCACCTTGTTTGTCACTGAGACCGCAGTAACCACGTATAAAACCATTCTCAGGCCGCGTCCGACTCTTCGCAGACGTATTGCAGATACTTCAGCATTCCGCGCGCGTTGGCGAAGGCCGGGTGTTCGGCGATGGCCTGGTTGGGAAACCAGTCGGCGATATGCTCCACCAGCGCGACGGTACCGCCGCCGACGAACAGCACCCGGTCCAATTCGACGCCGAGGCCGAGTTGCCGGCGGGTTTCCGCATAGAGCCGTTCCACCAGCTCCCGCTTGGCGAAGTCCACCAGGTCCGCGACATTGTGATCCTTGCCGTGCAACCGCACGACGCCGCGATTGACGGCGTGCGACACGAGCTGTTCGCCGACATTCTCGAGATCGAATCGTTCCTGGATACCATCGGCGACATGCTGTTTCACGTCCAACATGCCACCTTGCAGGGAACCCGACGAGGCATGAATGACGCCCTGGTCCTTGACGACCACGTAGTCCGTGGTGCGCCCGCCGATGTCCACGATGGCAATCGGCACCGACAAGCGTTCTTTGTCGAGCATGACTTCTTTCTCTTTGGTGACGATGACGTAGTCATACCATGCGGCCAGTGCCTCCGGGATCACATCAACGAATGCGATGCCGGCCGGCAGCCGCTCCATTTTCGGTTGCACCGGCCGCTTCAAACTGATGCGCTTTTTCTCGATCGTGTCGCGACGCTGTTCGCCGTTTTTCTTGTAAAAGGCACTGACGGGTAGCCCGGATACCGTATGAACGGACCGGCCTGCCAGACCCGCCTCCTGCAGGGCATGTTGAACGATGGCGCGGTTCATGCCTGAGGTGGGGTAGCCTTCGAAATTGGTGGGTGCGCCGTCGACGGCGCCGACCGAATACACAGTCTCTTCGGTTTCGTACTCAAAGATGCGCTGCTGGCCGTCGTCGATCCAGGTCACACCGGATTTTCCGATCCTTGCCCGCGACGGAATCGCAATCAGCCGTCCGTCCGGCAGGGCCACTTTGGTAAACGCGTAACCATCATCAAGGCCCACCTGGATGGGCGTCATCGTATTGGAATCCGGCATTATTTCTCCTCCGTTTTTGGATACCGCTTTGCTTATCGATGCAATCGAACTCATCCGATCACCTTTCTCAATCCTGCGAATGGCTTACCCTGGCCACCAGTGGTGTTCACTTCAACCGCCACGGGTACCGTCTTGGTCCTGGCTGTGTCTAATCGAGACACGGGTTCCGCCAACCAGTTGGCGAAGGCGGATCTCGGTTGGCTCGTTGACACATCCCGTCCCTGTGGCTGTTCCATCTGCCGCGGAACGAGTTCGTCCTGGGCCACCCGCAACGTTTGGCATTCATAGCGGAATCCCTGCACCAGCAGCCCGCGCAACCACTCTTGTCGCCGGCCTTCGGGGATTCGCTCCAGTCGGTTCAGGATAAGGGCCTCAAATGTCACCCGCATATCAAGCTGGAGTGCAACGCGTTTTCCTCCCGCTGCTTTAGCCATACTGCATCGCCCCTACCGGCATGATCCGTGTTGTCACTGGATTATGGTCTCGAAGAGGCTGCATACCAGAGAAAACTAAGTGCCACCGATGTCGTCGTTTACAAACTCGGGACTATCTGACTTTGATGCCGGATCAACGGGGTTGAGACGGATGTGTTTGGCCGCCTCTTCAGGGAATCGAATCTTACGGGGAGTAAACGGCGCATGATGCGCACCGCTCAACACGTCTTCTGGTACTTCGCCCATGATTTGACAAGCGCGGCTTGCGTTCGCCGTTCCTTGTTTCAGTGCCTCACGATCGATGCCGAGGAACTGATAGCCCTGAGGCACTGCGAAAGCACCTCGAATCCGACGCGCACAGGTGTTGAGCAGACCCTCCGTCGATGAGCCACTCAGGATTCCCACATGGTGGGCCGTCAATAGCGTGCGCACGAACGTGTCATACTCGGCGATCATCTGTGCGCCACGATAGGCGTAGGGGTTAGCGAACTGCAATGCGATCCGATACGGCTTCATCGATTCCGCTACGGACACTTCCAGCGCGGTGAGCTGTTCGAGCCGGGTATCTAACGCCACCTGTTCGATCTTGACCAGATCGCGGATCCGTTCGAGCGTTTCATGCACCTTGATCAGCCACCAATCGGCATAGGGATCGTCATTGCGTGCCGCTTGCCAAATCACGCGCAACCGATCGGCAAATCCCACCAGACCGATAATCGCCGCTTTGTCGGCACTGCCGTTACGACCATGGATCAACCGCTGCGCCTGTCGGGTCTGGACCGTTAGCCAAACCTGCCCGCGGAGCGCACCGGGTCCGGCCTCGACGGATGCTTCTTCAGCACTCCGCTCGATCTGCCGCTCTGGAACTGATTTACCGGAAATCATGTGGCATACCCTTCATCCTGATGATGTTGAACAATCCCACTATCAATCCATGCGTGGTGCCGACAGACAAGTGTTTATTCGTGCACGATACGACGTGCTTGATGTCGCGAAGAGATAATTGGAGCGGGAATACTGAGGGTGGTTACACTGTAACCACTTCGTTTTAGATCTAACGTCAACCAGATTCGTCGTCTGTTTGAACCCGTGGCGGCATGTGAAGGGACTTGCGTATCTCGTCCAACCGTTGCTGGCCGGATTCAAATGACCTGTGTTCTTCTCTGTGCTTTGCCTCCGCCAGGCTGTCTTCTTGTTGCTTCTTGTATCTCAGCCGCGCTTTCTCCCGCTCGATGCGTTCGTCGCGCACCTTGATGCCGAGGTTGGGTACGAAGTCGCCTTTTTTCACGGCCCGGCACAAGTAGTGCAGGAATCGCATTTCGTCGTACACCGGGCTCATACCCTTTTGCTCTGAACGCAATCGCCCTTCCAGCTCGTCAAGGACGGATTGGCGTTCGTCCACAGGAACGGCGTTCAAATAGCGATCCGCCAATGCACGCTGATTCTCTGACAGCCGCTTCGGATAAATCAGGGGCGGATCCCCATCCGTGCGGAAAAACGTTTTTCTCTCTTCTGTTTTTTTTGTAGTAGTAGTTTTATTTATATAACTACTACTACAACTACCCGGTTTCGATTTTTGTGGGCCCGAAATTTGAACATGGGTTTCGTCCGGCTTTGAATTTTGGTTCCGGTGATCTGAACCGTCTTCCCCGACCACGTTTCGCAGTCGAGTCATCACCTTCGCGCTGAAGGCAAAATAGCGACGTGGCGAATCTTGCTGAATTGCTTCCACGGCTTGCATTCGACGTTCGATCGGATGTCCCTGGGCACAGATATCGATGCCCTCATGGATGTCCTCGTCGATCGTATCCAACACCCCTTTGGCGACCAGACACACCCGTGCATGATGATGCGCGAGCGACTGGCGCAGAAAACTCATGTAATCAGGGTCCAGATGCAGAGCATCAGCCAATGGCAGTGGTTCATCATGCAACGCGTAGACGTTGCCGCGGAAACGACCGCTCGCTTCCCGCAGCCGGGCACACAATGTCAACCAGCGGGTCGCACGCAGAATGGCGATGGCCCTGGAGATCGTCGACGTGGAGGAAACATTCGTTTTTCTGGCGAGGTATTCATAACTTGGAAAAGCGGTGTTGCCGCCAGTCTCTCTGGCCTGTAGCAGAATGACCATCCACACCAGTTTGTCCACGGGTTCGAGCACGGGATCTTGCACCACCAGTGCAGGGAACGACTGATGCCAGTTCCCCACGAACAACATGGTATCGGCGTGTGCATTACCCGAATCCTGTTGTGCGCGTTCTATGGTCGCCTGGATCAACGCATCCAGTGCGTGAGTTTCGGGTCGGAGTCCGCGAGAACCCTCACCCATCCGAAAGCGCTCGCTCCGAAGGGGCATGACTACTTCGACCCGTCAAATCACCGTATTGATTCCAGCGCTGCGTCAAATTCCATATGGCCCGCATCGATACACCGATTTCACGGTGGATGGCAAGATACTCATTCGGTGAGAGTGGACCGTCTTCTTCACGTTCCACCCGTTGAACCCAGGCGTGCCAAAGTTTATGCGTGCTTGCTTCATCGGGTTCTGCCGGCCGGCCGACGGAGGGATCCACGGTCAACATGCGGCGAAGTCGTGTGTACTCACGTGAACCTAAACCGAACAGCGTCTGCATCATCTCCAATGGCGCATCCGCAGCTATCAACACTTGTTGTAGTTCCTCGGACTCACGCTGTCGACGCAGGTGATCGATCATCGGCCAGTACACTTCCCGATTGAGATCGATCTCCAGGCAATGGGCGCGCAACGATTCGACGCGATAGAGATCGGCAAGGTTCATTTCGCGCAGCGCCTCGATTTCGCGCGGCCCGAAGTTCATATTACGCAGCGCGGCCTGGTCTCCCTCGGCCAGACAACGGATCGCATACATCAGCACGGCCGTGATCAGATCGGATTCTTTGGTCCCGTCCATCGCGCCTATTCCCAGAGTTGAGTCTGGGAATCCTCCGCAACGCGGTGAATGTGGCGGTAGGTATCCATCAGGTTGAGAAGATCCTGCCAGTCCTGCTCGCTGAGTTGGCGCCAAAGTCGATAGCCGGTGTGCCCCGGGTCGAGCGTCCAGACGCTGCTGAAGAGTAGACCGGCATCCTGGTTCTCGAGTGCCTGTCGAAGGATCGAGTCATCGGACAAAGTGGACACCACGGCTTTCAACGGTGCCACGGTCATCTCCGCACAGGCGGCCAGATGCCACCACAGCATGGAAACCTGGCCCAGCGTGTCGGCGTCCAGTTGATCGGCCAATGATGAATCCGGTACGTCGCGCAAAATAAATCCGAGTCCCTTACCGGACAGTGGCGTAACCAGTTCACCGATGCCGTTGCGTTGCGCGAGACGCGCGGCCAGCGTCCAGGCCCGCGCCCGCAAGGACTTGAGATCTGTGGGGCCGGGCTGGCCGAGAGTGATCGATTGCGTTTCCACACTTTGGATCGAACGAACATGTGATTCGATTGGCGCGTCTAGCAGGTCCTCTGATTTTTCCTCAGATGCATTGTGCGCTATACCACGTGATGATCCTTGAACAACAGGAGTCTCATCGTCAGGTATCGCCTCCGCGCTGTCGCGCTGGTGCTCACCAGAAGTTTGAATGCCGGCATCGCCTTTTACTTTTACGGGAGTTGCTCTCGAAGAAGTATCCTCTTCGTCCGATGTGACTGCACCGTCTTCGCCATCAGGTATTGAAAAATCAATATCGCGTCCGGCAAGGCGTGCATCCAGTTCGACGCGAATGGTATGGATACTCACCTCAGCCTCTTCTGCAATCTCCGTCTCGATGGCACTACGCAACAGTTCGAGGTCCCACTCCGGACCGTCGTATCGCCCACATAATGTCGCGAGCACTGTGTCGAAGGTTTCATCGTCACCCAGATCACGTTTCTTCCAGATTTCACGCGCCGCTCGGTCAAGGGCGCGAATCCGTTCTACCTGCGGTCTTCCCAGACCCGACTGCAACGCCCGCGGAATAACCGGGAGCAAGGTGTGAACCGCATAGCCCATCTGAGAGATCAGCCCGTGACTCAAGCTGTAGCCGCGGTCTCTGAGTATCGTTTCAAGGCGCCTTTGCGAAAGGCTCTCGATGCCCATTTCCGCTTCAAGAAGTTGTTTGGCATCTAATACGGCCTGCGCCTTGTCGATAAAACTCAGACCACCACGCAGATCGTTTTCCCGCAGATGGGCCAGGAGCACATCTGACTCGTGATTCCATGGCCTGTACAGGCAATGAACCCGATTGAATGCCTCGTCACTAGTTTCCTCATACAATTCCTGCAGGATCCTCAGACGGGTATTGCCGCCGGCGTGGACCACATAATCGGTTTCGCCGGGACGGCAGGTGATAACCAGTGGCTGATCCATGCCGTCGGCGCGAATCGACGCCTTGATGCGGTCATATTCCGGATTCTCGCTACGCCGCGGATTGCGGTCGTAGGCCCTGATGCGCATGATCTCCACCTGCATCGGGGTGGTCGTGTCAGGCACTCCTGCCTGCCCGGGTTTGGGCGGAGACGCAGATGGTTCCGGTATCTTGTCTGCGCTGCGTTTACTCATTTGACGTGTCATATTCAGCCGGTTCCTCACCCACACCGACGAATATCTCCGGATACCTGACCAGGCTCTCCCGCAGTACCACCTTCAGCCGACCCTTGGTCCCAAAGGCCACTTGCCGGGTCCTTTGCTCGATCCGGGTCGCGAGCAATGCGCTGGCATACCGATGCTTTCCCGCCAATTGGTACAAGTACGAGACGGAATCATTACAGACGACGGCCAAATCGGCGCGTTCCCGCTTGTTTGCTGCTTTTAAAAATTGTTTTAGCTCCATGAGGAGAAACATTAGCACTGAGCTAATACACTGGCAATCTACATGTGTTTATCTTAGTGCTAAATTTTTTACTAAATTGGTGCTATATTATTTAGCATGAAGCGAAAACCCGAACAGGTCAGGCTCCGGAACCTCGAGCTGCTTATCACCGTGGCCGGATCCGCGGCCGAGCTCGCTCGCCTCGTCGGCACCAATAGCTCTTATCTGAGCCAAGTCCGCCATCAAATGCCTACCAAAAAGGGCACGCCGAGAGGGCTGGGTGATGATCTCGCCGGAAAGCTGGAACGAGGAATGGCAAAGCCCGAGGGCTGGATGGATGAACCCCACGAGGACAGTCAAGAACAGCCTGTCGCCTGCAAAGAAGTGAACGCCCATGGCGGGCCGGACATTCGCAGTCTGCACCCGCTCATTTCATGGGTACAGGCGGGTGAGTGGACTGAAATCTCCGAGGGCTATGTACCGCGGTACGAAAGTGAATTACTGCCCTGCCCTGTAAGGTGCAGCGAGGAAACCTTCGTTTTACGCGTTCAGGGTGTCAGCATGGAACCCAGGTTCCATGAGGGTGACCTGATCTTTGTGGACCCCGACGCCGCCCCGGTACACGGTAAATACGTGGTCGTACAACTTGACGAATCCAATGAAGCCACCTTCAAGCAGCTTATCGTCGAAGAGAACCGACAATACCTTAAAGCGCTAAATCCCGACTGGCCCAACCGCATTATCGAAGTCAACGCGGCAGCAACCATTTGTGGCGTCGTCGTGTTCAAAGGAGAAGTAGTGTGAACGTACGCGCCTACTTCGAGAACGGGTGTAGGAAGAGCTAGAGTAGGTACCAATGTCGTGGATGCAACGTTCACGACATGTTTCTCTGATCTAGCCCTATTCCCCATCCACGTATCTTTATTCGGCAAAGAGTTTATCACTTTGCTAAACATTCTCTTTTGTCAAAAAGATTCGCACTATGCTAATGTTTTTGGCGTTGCACAACCCTAACCCCGGGATTTGCATTGCCGGGACAGAGAGAATGACGATGGACGATGAATACCGAACCCTGCTGGGTAAAACACTGATCAACCGAAAGACTTTACTGGCTATGATCCCGCTGTCGGAACGCGTCATCTTCAATATGGAGAAACGCGGGGACTTCCCCTGCCGAATCGTACTCACAAGCCGTAACGTCGCCTGGGACTTGGACGAAGTGGAGGAATGGATCGAGTCGCGAAAGCGGTCCGGGGCACAGGCTGACCGTCCCGGCGTTACTGCCGTTGCCCGATAGTCCACTCGTCGATCATATCGGCCCAGTCCTGCAACATCGCCACGCGCTGTTCTCGGTATTCGGCCTTGTTATAGACGGCCCTCACTCCCTTCTGTTCATGGGCAAGACACTTCTCGATCCAGTCCGTGTTGTAACCGGCTTCATGCAGTAGCGTACTGGCTGTGCGGCGAAGATCATGCGGACCGAATTTGGCGAGCGACTCACCGTTCTTCTGGGCAACCTGATACGTCAGAGCCAGGACTCGATTCAACGTTGCGCTGCTCATGGGCAAGTCCGAGTCGTACCGTGACGGGAGCACGTATTCAGATCCACCGGCAAAGGTTTTAAGCGCGATGAAGATGTCGAGCACCTGACGAGACATGAACACCAAATGCGGGCTCCTTCGTTTCATCCGTTCTTTCGGGATAGTCCAAAGCGCCTCACTGAAATTGATCTCTGACCACGTGGCATTAGACAGTTCCGATTTTCGAACCATCGTCATCAATAGCAGCTTGATCGCCGCCCTGTATTGCGGCGATGTCCCCACTCGATCCAGGTATCGATACATCAGACCAATTTCGGCCGGCGTCAACGAACGATCGCGCGGCTCGAATCTGGCGATGCTTGTCGGACGCACCATGTCTGCCGGGTTCTCTACCTTCTGCCCGCGTTCAATTGCCCAACGATAGACCTGCAACATCACTTCACGGGCATGCACTGCCGTGGCAGGCGCTCCCCTTTCGACGATAGCATCGGTCAAAGCACGCAAATCCTCATGCGTGATTTCACTCAGCTTCTGATTACCGAACCGCTTTTTGAGTTCACGCGTGTATACCGACTTGCGCATGTCGCGTGTCGAGTCAGCCATCTGATAGCCGCGCAACCATTTTTCGGCCCATGCACCGAACGTCTCGGCATCCTTCACACGCGTCTTGTCGCGCGCCTTTTCCCTGGCCGGTGACTTCCCGGCCGATATTATTTTCTTCGCTTCGCTGAGTCGTTCTCTTGCTTCTGAAAGTGTAACGCCACGAGCACCATACTGGCCGATCGTCAGCGTCTCCTGTCGCCCACTAATCGAGTAGTTGTATCTGAAGGAGATGGTTCCTGCTGGCGTCACCGCCACATAGAGTCCATCGCGGTCGTTCACCTTGTAGATTTTGTCCTTGGGCTTCAAATTACGCAGCTTGGTATCTGTCAGCATCACAAGTCCTCCCCTAGGGATAAAAATACCATGATTTTTCATGGCATGTTTTTCTGATATATATTGTTTTATATCAGTGACTTGACTATTTTTGATACCATGAATGGTCTGGATAACATGGTATGGTATTTTGTCGAAGCCCTGATCTTGAGGGCGACAATACCACGATTTATACCATTAAAAAAGTTTGCTTGGAGGTGCCAGCCAGTGCCAGCAGGTGCCAGACAGAAATGAGAATATACTAGTTATTACAAGAAGTTATAGTTGTTTTATGCCTGCAGGTGCCTGCCAGTGCCAGACGTGGAATCATTCCCACTCAATCGTTGCCGGCGGCTTGCCGGAAATATCGTAAGTGACCCTTGAGATGCCGTCCACTTCGTTGATGATGCGACGTGATACGTGGTCCAGAAAATCGTACGGCAGATGCGCCCAGCGGGCCGTCATGAAGTCGATGGTTTCAACAGCACGCAATGCCACAACATAGTCGTAGCGACGACCGTCACCCATCACACCGACTGATTTGACCGGCAAGAATACGACAAAGGCCTGGCTTGTTTTGTCATACAAATCAGCGTTATGCAGCTCTTTAATAAAGATATCATCCGCTAACCGCAGCAGGTCAGCAAACTCCTTTTTCACCTCGCCAAGGATGCGCACGCCGAGCCCCGGGCCCGGAAACGGGTGACGATAGACCATGTCCTTCGGCAGTCCCAGCTCAACACCCATCTTGCGGACCTCATCCTTAAACAGATCACGCAGCGGCTCAATCAGTTCGAACGGCATATCATCGGGAAGACCACCCACATTGTGGTGCGACTTGATCACATGCGCTTTGCCTGTTTTCGAACCGGCTGACTCGATCACGTCCGGGTAAATGGTGCCTTGTGCCAACCACTTAATACCGGACAGTTTGGCGGCTTCTGCCGCGAACACTTCAATAAACAAACGACCAATAATCTTGCGCTTCTCTTCCGGATCAGTGACGCCGGCCAATGCACTGAGATACATCTCTTCAACATTGACGCGAATCACGTTTACGCCAAGGTTCTTGGCGAAGATCTCCATCACCTGATCGCCTTCGTTCAGACGTAAAAGACCATGATCGACAAACACACAGGTGAGCTGGTCACCGAGCGCTTCGTGCAATAATGCGGCGACCACAGAAGAATCAACACCGCCGGATAAGCCCAGCAATACTTTATCGGTACCCACCTGCTCACGAATCTTAATAATGTCGCGGGCAATAATATTGCCGGGACGCCAGGTATCGGGACAACCGCAAATATCGTGAACAAAACGTTCGATAATGCGCTGACCCTGATCGGTATGCGTGACCTCGGGATGAAACTGCAGCCCATAAAACCGCCGCTTCTCATCGGCCATTCCTGCCAACGGCGCGCTGCCGGTGCGGGCCATAACAGTAAAGCCCTCGGGCAAGGTCTCAACCCGGTCGCCATGACTCATCCAGACGTGCAGCAAGCTGCCCTGCTCATTCGTAGCGTCTTCAAGACCATCGAGCAACGCGTGCGAACCGACCACGTTGACCATGGCATAACCAAACTCACGCTCAGTTGAAGGCACCACGGCACCGCCAAGCTGGGCGGCCATGGTTTGCATGCCGTAGCAAATACCGAGCACGGGAACACCTAAATCAAACACCATCTCAGGGGCTTTCGGCGGTTCGTCAAGATTGACCGATTCAGGTCCGCCGGACAGAATGACGCCATCAGGGTGGAACTCGGTAATGTGCGCCGGATCGACATCCCACGGATAGATTTCGCTATAGACTCCGGCCTCACGAACCCTACGCGCTATTAACTGCGTGTATTGCGAACCAAAATCCAGAATCAAAATTCGATGTGCAGCAACTTCCAGAACCGGATCAGCCATGAGCTCAATAAACCTTAGCGTGTTGTTTTAATTCAGAACCAATGTGATTCGTACTACTAATCGGCGCGATAGTTGGGGGCTTCTTTGGTAATCGTCACATCGTGTGGATGGCTTTCGCGCATGCCCGCATTGGTGATACGCACAAACTGGGGCTTGGTGCGCATCTCTTCGATAGTCGCACAACCGGTATAGCCCATTGCCGCGCGCACGCCGCCGATCAGCTGATGCACGATAGCAATCACACTCCCCTTAAAGGGCACCCGGCCTTCAATACCTTCAGGCACCAACTTCTCTAACTGCTCGGATGAATCCTGGAAGTACCGGTCGGACGAACCGTGAGTCTGTGCCATCGCACCGAGTGAACCCATCCCGCGATAGGCTTTGTAAGAACGCCCCTGGTACAACTCAACCTCACCGGGCGACTGCTCTGTGCCGGCAAACAAACTGCCGATCATGGTGCTGTGAGCACCTGCTGCCAGGGCTTTAGCAATATCCCCTGAATAGCGGATACCGCCATCGGCGATAAGCGGCACACCTGAGCCTTTGAGTGCAGCAGCGACATTGGCTACGGCAGTAAGCTGCGGCACGCCAACACCGGCCACAATGCGGGTGGTACAAATTGAACCGGGACCAATACCCACCTTCACGCCGTCAACGCCGGCCGCCACCAAATCGAGTGCGGCCTGCGCCGAAATAATATTGCCGGCAATCACCTGCAGCCCGGGGTAAGCCTTTTTAATGGCTTTAATACGCTCAATCACACCGCGGGTGTGGCCATGCGCAGTATCGACAATCACCACATCCACGCCGGCCGCCGCGAGCAAATGCACGCGCTCTTCCGTATCGCCACCGGTACCGACCGCCGCACCCACGCGCAACGCTCCCGAAGCATCTTTGCAGGCCAGTGGAAAATCGCTGGCCTTCTGGAAATCTTTTGCGGTAATCATGCCGCACAGCGCGAAGTCATCGTTCACGACCAACACTTTTTCAATGCGATGCTTGTGCAGCAGTGCCAGCACCTCTTCGCTCTCGGCACCCTCACGCACGGTGATCAGACGATCACGCGGCGTCATTACGGTAGAGACCGGCGCATCGAGCTGAGTTTCGAAACGCAGATCGCGATTCGTCACAATGCCAACGGTCTCGCCACCGCGCAAAACCGGCACACCGGAAATGCCTTTGGCACGGGTCAGTTCAATAACTTCACGAATAGTTCTGTCGGCATCGACGGTAATCGGCTGACCAATAATGCCGCTCTCGTATTTCTTCACGCGGTTGACTTCTTTGGCCTGCGCTTCAGGGCTCATGTTCTTGTGAACAATACCAATACCGCCTTCCTGAGCCATGGCAATGGCCAATCTCGCTTCAGTGACCGTATCCATAGCCGCGGCGACCAGCGGAATGTTGAGCTCTATATCGCGGGAGAGTTGCGTCTTGAGTTCGACTTCGCGCGGCAGAATATCCGAATAGGCTGGCTGCAGAAGGACATCGTCAAAAGTAAGCGCTTCCTCAATAATTCGCATGCGATTCACCATTTATAATTTAGTTGCTGTATACGGAGCCTGCGACAGGCGAAAAACGCTGCCGTGAGCTCTGTATAGAGTGGATTTAGCGCCTACAGTTCCGTTGCCGACCGACCGTTGCAGGTTAACCGGCAATCTTACGCTTTGTGCAAAAGCCCGTAAACTGTAGACTGTTGCGAAACCGGCAAAACAAGCGCTAACGGCTGAAATGCTGTCAATTCAGGCGTCACCGGACTCGCCAACAGTTATAGAGAACATCGCCTTATGCGCCAACCGCAGGCCAATGACATTATTTCGGTCTCCGAGCTGAACCATCAGGCCCGTTCCATTCTGGAGCGCAATCTGCAGTCCGTCTGGCTAGAGGGCGAAATTTCCAATCTGGCCGCCCCCGCCTCCGGCCACCTGTACTTCAGCCTCAAAGACAAAAATGCGCAGGTCCGCTGCGCGATGTTCCGGGGAGCTAACCGCAGCCTGCGCTTTGCGCCGCAGAACGGTACGGCAGTGCTGATTTACGCCAAAGTGACGCTCTACGAAGCACGCGGCGAGTTTCAGCTGGTGGCCGAGCACATGGAAGAAGCTGGTGAAGGCGCCCTGCGCCGCCAGTTCGAGGAACTCAAAGCCCGGCTAGGCGCTGAAGGCCTGTTTGCCGAAGAGCACAAGCAAGCCCTGCCAGCCTTACCCCGCAGCATAGGTATCGTCACGTCGCCCAGCGGTGCCGCGGTCAGAGATATTCTGAACATCCTGCGCCGCCGCTTTCCCTCTATTCCGGTGGTGGTCTACCCCACGGCCGTGCAAGGTGCGCCCGCGATACAAGGCATTGCCTCAGCATTGCAGGCCGCAGACGGGCATCACGACCTTATTATTCTGGCCCGCGGCGGCGGCTCGCTCGAGGATTTGTGGGCTTTCAACGAAGAAGTGGTCGCCCGCGCGATCTTTGCCACAAGCACTCCGGTTATCTCGGGCGTGGGTCATGAAACCGACTTTACGATTGCCGACCTGGTGGCCGATGTCCGGGCACCCACGCCATCGGGTGCCGCCGAACTGGCGGTGCCGGACCGCAAAGACTGGCTCCGCCATCTGGAACAACTCAATCGCAGGACGCTGCGTTCAGCCAGTCTGCTCCTTGGTCAATTCAGCGGCAAACTGCAGCAGGCGGAACACCGGCTCAACCGCTGCTCCCCCGCTGCCGTGCTCCAGCAGCGCACTCTGCTACTGGATGACCTGAGTCGCCGAATGGCGCAAAGCATGCGACAAATAACTGAATCAAAAAACAATAAAATCAATAATTTGTTAAATTTAATTAAGTTGAATTCTCCGCAAAGAAAGCTGCAACTTGAGCACGCTAGATTGCGCTTCTGTCGGTCGGGATTGCAGACTGGTATCCGCCAGAGGCTGGAGCAGACCGCTCACAGAGTGGCACTACAGGGCGGCAAGCTGCACGCGATTAGCCCGCTGGCCACTCTCGATCGGGGCTACGCTATCGTCAGCACCGCAGACGGGGGCAGAGTGATCGCCGGTGTGGCGGCTCTGCAAGCAGGGCAAACCGTAAGCACCCGGCTCGCCGATGGCGAGTTCTCGGCTACGGTAACAGTGGTAAACAAGAGGAACTGCAAAACCCCGGAGTAGAAAAAATCCGGCGACAAAAGAACTAGGATCAGAAGAACTAGGCGCGCTTAAAGAAGTTCTGCAGGATCGGCCGCAACTGATCCATATCAACCAAAAATGAGTCATGACCATGGATCGAATCCATCTCGATGTAGGTCACCTCTTTGGCCGGATCCGCTTTTTCAATGCCGTCCGCCAACTGGCGCTGCTGATGTGCCGGAAACAACAGATCAGATACCACGCCCACCACAGTGATCTTCTGCGGGCCGAGCAAGCGATAAGCCTCAGCCAATGATCCACCATGCTCTGCAAGATCGAACAAATCCGATGCCCGCGACAAATACAGATAGCAGTTCGCATCAAACTGGCCGGTAAATTTATTGGCATGCGCCTCAAGGTAAGATTCAATCTCAAAGTCGAGCGCGAAGCCATCGCCGGTTTTGCGCTCTTCGGGCACCCGTTCGCGACCGAAGCGCTGCTCCCACTCATCGGCCGAGCGATAACTCACCATGCCAATCTTGCGGGCCAGACGCATGCCGGTGATCGGCCCCTCGCCTGGCGAATAATTACCGCTCTTCCATTCCGGATCACGGCGAATCATCTCGCGCTGCATAGAACGTAGCGCAATGGAAAAGGGCAGCGTTCTGGGAGCGCTCGAGATAATCAGCAAACGCCGGCTCATCTCAGGAAACATAGCCGCAAATGCCAAGGAGGTCATACCGCCCATCGACGGACCGACCACGGCCTCCAGCTCGGCCACACCCAAGTGCTCTACCAGCAACTTGCCCGCAGTCGCGATGTCTTCGAGACTTAACACAGGAAATGCCAGCCGGTAAGGCTCGCCGGTTGTCGGATTAATGCTGGCAGGCCCGGTAGAACCGAAGCAACTGCCCATAGAATTAGCGCAGATGACGAAGTATTTGCGAGTGTCGAGGGGGCGCGACGGACCCACCATCTGCTCCCACCAACCGGGTGCCGGATCGTCCTGCGACGAAGAGACATGCGCCGACGGTGACAGCCGGTAAAAATGAGCACAGCATTGTCGCCAGCCTCATTCAACGTGCCCCAGGTCTCGTAAGCCACTTCGACGCCCTTGAGCACGCCACCACGACGCATCTCAAAGTCATCAGCCAACGTCAAAAACTTTCTGCCACCACTCACAACAGTCACCCCATTAAAGAGGGCGACATTATGCGATAGAGGCTGGGTTTGCGGGCGATTAGTTAGTTATATCGACATAACAATCAGAAGCAACGAATACGCAACAACTACTTGTTTTTCTTAGTAAAGCTCTTAAGACGATCGCGCTTGCGGGTCTGTCGCCCAGTGAGCTTATTGCGAATACCGGCAAACGGGTTCTCACCGTTCTTCAGCTGCAGCCTGATGGGCGTCCCTTTCAGGCGGAAGGCCTTACGGAAGGTCTTGATGAGGTAACGCCGGTAGCTCTCCGGCAAACGGTCGGTTTGGTTGCCGTGCAAAACAATCACCGGCGGCCGCTTGCCGCCCTGATGCGCATAGGTGAGCTTCACGCGCCGGCCACGCACTAGCGGCGTGGGATGCGCCACAAGTGCATCACCCAGCACATCGTTGAGCTGCCGGGTTGACAAATCTTTAAGCGCTGCAAGGCCTGCGTTGGTCGCACTCTGCAACAGCTTGCGGATCTCGCTGCCCTCCAGAGCCGACACAAAATGTATATCGACAAAATCGAGAAACGGCAGCTTACGGTCAAGCTCGCTGTGAATCTGCCCGCGGTCGTAGCCGCGCAGGCCGTCCCACTTATTCACTCCCACAGCCAGCGCCCGGCCCCGCTGAATAACCAGCCCGATCAGCGAGACATCCTGATCAGTAATACCAGCGCGGGCATCGAGCAAAACTATGACAGAATCAGAATCATCAATAGCCTGCAAGGCCTTAACAACACTAAACTTTTCTATAGTATCATTTACTTTAGCTCGACGCCGAATGCCGGCCGTATCTACCAGCACATACGGCTTACCATCAACCTCGAATGGCACGTAAATGCTATCGCGGGTGGTGCCGGCATGATCAGACGCCAGCACGCGCTCCTCACCGACCAGCCGATTGACTAACGTCGACTTACCCACATTCGGGCGACCTACCACAGCGATCTTCATGCCTTCTGGCGCCACACCTCGCTCACCGGGCTCGCTCGCCGGCAGCTGCCGCATCAGCCGCTCAACCAAGGCGGCCACACCATCACCCCGGTCTGCCGAAATCACAGACGGGTCGCCCAGCCCCAGCGAATAAAAGTCGGGTACCAACTGGCTGGCATCTCGCCGTTCAGCCTTATTAACCACCAGAATTATCTTTGTGCCGGTCTTGCGGACACGATTGGCCACGTACTCATCGCCGGCTGTCAGGCCATCTATGCCGTCAACCAGCAACAACACCACATCGGCTTCCACCACTGCCAGATCGACCTGCCGGTCCATCAGTTGCGACATATCATCGCTATCACCGGTCAGGCCGCCCGTGTCAACCACGATGAACGGCGGCAAACCCGGATGCGAAAAGCCATAGAGACGGTCGCGGGTCAGCCCCGGATAATCGGCAACCAAAGCATCACGGGTACCGGTAAGCCGGTTAAATAATGTGGACTTACCCACGTTGGGTCGTCCGATAAGGGCTACTGCAGGAAGCATGGTTAGGACCTACTGGGCTTGCGGACGATGCGATAGGCAGCAATCTTGCCGCCATCACTGGTCACGTAGAGCATATCGCCGACGACCAGCGGTACTGCAGAAATACGATCACCATCAACCTTCACGCGGGCCTCAATCTCGCCGGTGAAGGCATCGAACCAATGCACGTAGCCCTGAAAATCGCCCACCACAACCGAGCCCTCATGCAATGCCGGGCCAGTTATATCGCGATTCAGCAGACTACCGGAGCGCCACAACTCGCGCCCCGAGGCACTACTGACAGCTAACAATTCACCATCGCTGAGGGATGCATAAATACTGGTGGCGTCGCCGGCAATACCCGCGTAACTCGACAACTCCTGCGACCACAACAACTGGCCCGACTCGGCAGCGATAGAGGCAAGCCGACCTTGATAGCTAATGGCATACAGATCATTGCCGACGAGCACTGCACTCGAATCAAGATCGATAAGACGCTCGATCTCGGTCCGGCCCGACGGTGGCGCCAGCATCACATCCCACAGGGCATTACCGTCCGAGAGATTGTAAGCCGCCAGCCTGCCGTTATCGAAACCACAAACAACGACACGCCCAATAACGATAGGCGTGGAAGTACCGCGCAGCGATAGCCGCGGCATCGATTGCTGATTAAACCAAAGCTCAGCGCCATCGACCGTGCTTAACGCCGTAATCCGGCCGTCGACGGTTCTAACAATCACCTGCCCCGGTGCCAGCGCCGGCGCCGCCAAGACTTCGCTCGCCACATTCTGCCGCCAGATTTCCTTGCCATCTTCCAGCGACAGCAGTACCACTACGCCGTTAATAGACCCCACGGCAACATAGCGATCATCAACGGCGGCTCCGCCGGCAAGCGGCAACTTGGTTTTGACGGACCAGCGTTTACGCCCTTTGGCGGCATCAAATGCTGAGACCCTGCCGCTGTGCGCCACGGCCACCACCACATCACCGCTCGACGCCGGCCCGAGCGACAAACGCAATAATTCGGTGCTGCCACCAAGTTTGCGACTCCAGACCTTTTTAACTTTAAATGCGGCAGAATAACGCTCCAGCTTAGCGGGCTCGAAAGGATCTTTACTGCCACCGAAAATGCTGCAGCCACTGATAACCAACGCCAATACAAGCAGCAGCGAAATGCGCAACCTGGCGCGCAGGCCCGACAATAAATGCACTCTGTTTTGCATAAAAGCCCGGCTTATTCAGTGCTGGCCGGTTCAAGCACCGACGGCTCAATCACAGCCAGCGCATCGAGCTTGACCCGAACATAGCCAGCCTGGGCAAAACTCGGACCCGCCGCATCCAACGCCTGCTCATACGCGGTTCTGGCTGCAGCCTCATTACCTTGGGCATACGCAATATCACCGCGTAAATCGGCAAATTCAGCGGTAAATGCATCATCCTTAGAATACGCGGCCACCTGAGCGGCTGCCGCATAGTCTTCAAGCTGCAGCAGCACGCGCCCGAGACGCAATGTGGCAATGTTGCGAATGCCCGCATCGTTGCTGTCCTTCGAAAGACGACGCAATACGTCAGCCGCCGCGTCAGCCTCGTTGCGCTTTATAAGACTAGCGGCCAGCGTCAACTCGGCCGAACCGGCATACGGCGTGCCGGAATAATCGCTGACAATCAACGCGTGAAGCTCATCGGCTTTGTTGTAGCGCTGCTGAGCCGTTGCCTCTGTCATTTCCTGAAAGGCATTCGAAGCTTCCTGAGCCACACGGGTATTGTTAGCCTGCCAGGCCTGCCACCCGAACAACCCACCGACACCAATGATCAGTCCGCCGGCCAGATACAGGCCGTTCTCTTTCCACCAGTTTTTTACCACAGTAGCCTGCTGGTCATCCGAGAGGGTTTCGTCAAAAAGTGCCATGATAAATTCCGTTTAAAATCTGTTAGTTATAAATTAAATGTAAAGTGAACTATTAATTATTCTGGCGCGCTTTACGGCAGGTTTTTTCGCAATGCTTCCGCTAAATCGGCAACCGCAATGGTCTCCTGCTGCGCCTGCGAACGCAGCGGCTTAATGCCGACAGTGCCACTCGCAAGCTCCTCATCACCCAGAATAACGGCCACCTGAGCGCCACTTTTGTCAGCTCGCTTGAACTGAGACTTGAAGCTGCCGCCACCGCAATTCACCTCAATACGCACATCAGGCAGCACATCACGCAACTGCTCAGCCAGTGCAAAGCCCGGCTTTAATGCCGCCTCACCGGGCAGCACTATATAGACATGTGGGTTTTCGACAAGCGGTAAACAATCGCGCGTCTCACAAAGCGCAATCAGCCGCTCCAAACCAATGGCCCAACCGATGGCCGGCGTGGACTTACCGCCGAGCTGCTCAACCAGACCGTCATAGCGACCGCCTGAACACACTGCACCCTGAGCACCCAGTTGATCGGTCACCCACTCGAACACCGTGCGGGAATAATAATCGAGCCCCCGCACCAATCTCGGATTGACCGTGAAGGCGATACCCGCCTGAGTCAGCAACTCCTGCAGCACTGCAAAATGCGCCTGCGACTCAACGTCGAGGTAGTCCGTAATTTGTGGTGCAGCAGCAACCAGATCAGCCATGGCCGGGTTCTTCGTATCAAGAATCCGCATCGGGTTGCGGTGCAGCCGGTTTTTGCTGTCTTCATCAAGCTGCTCCTGATGCTCCAGAAAGTAAGCCAGCAAAGCCTCTTTGTAAACGACTCGCGATTCGGCCGTACCTAGCGAGTTGATCTGCAGTTCGATTTTATCGAGCTTTAGTTCGCGCCAGACACGCGCCGACATCATGATCATTTCCGCGTCGATATCCGGGCCGGCAAAGCCGAGCGCCTCAACGTCGAACTGATGAAACTGACGATAGCGACCCTTCTGAGGCTTTTCATAGCGAAACATCGGACCGGTGGTCCAGACTTTCTGCCGCTGATTGTGTAAAAGACCGTTGCTAATACCGGCGCGCACTATCCCGGCTGTACCTTCAGGGCGCAGCGTGAGGCTCTCACCATTGCGGTCTTCGAAGGTATACATCTCTTTCTCAACGATATCGGTGACTTCACCAATAGACCGCTTGAACAACTCCGTGCGTTCCACTAAAGGCACGCGCAACTCGTTGTAACCGTAGGCTTGCATAGTGCGCTTCAACAGCGCCTCGATCGTCTGCCATGCCGGCGTTTCAGTGGGTAGCACATCGCTCATGCCACGCACAGATTGCAAAATCTCACTCACTGGGCCGAATCCTTAAGCGCGGTAATATCGGCAGCCGTGAGCTTGAAACGAGCCGTATTGTCACGGATCGACCACACCGGAACGCTGTATGGCACACCATCAAAGCTCACCTGCACAGCCTTCGCATCTCCCAAGACAAAACTAAACGGGGCAACACCGGCGAACTCACGGCTGCTACCGGCGCTAATCTCATTAACGAGCAGCCGGCCGCTGGCATCGGCGACCTCCACCCAACAATCATCCGCAAACACCAGGGTCACGCGCGTGGTGCCCGGCGCTGTCTGCGCCACTGGCTTAGGCTGGGCAACGACGGCGACCGGCAAGCCTGCTTGAGGAGTCACTTGTACCACAGGTTCCGCCTCAACGGCTGCTTCGCCGCTGGTAGCAGCATCGGGCAGCAGCAGGGTAAGCGGCGCTTCCTTGGATTCTTCCGGTGCCGCTGAATCGGGCGAACCGGACAGCAAAAAAGCCGCAACGGCAATCACTGCAAGAATTAGAACGCCAATCAAGCCCCACTGAGCCAGATTCGCAGGCTTCACCTGCTCATGTTGCGACGGAGGCCCCCGCCAATCCTTGGCGGAAGGATGGATCCGTTCATACAAAGCAACTAACTCATTGGGTGACAGTTGCAGCAACTTCTCGTAGCCCCGCAAATGCCCCTTAATAAATACAGGTGGACCTAATGCACTAAAATCCCCCACGTCTAACGCACGCACAACAGGCACGTCCAAGCGGAGCTCGGCTGCCACCTGCGCATGCGAGAGCTTTGCAGCCTCGCGGGCCGCGACCAATACCGCCACAAAGTTAGCCACCCAGTCGTCTTCAGTCTCTGCGTTACCGGCCTGCACTTCTAGATGCTCAGACATTAATCACCCCGTTGGATTGCCACAGCCTCTTCAGACAGAGGATACAGCTCAACCAGCTGCGCCCTGTACTGCCGCGACATGGCAATATCGCCTAACTGTGCTTCAGTCTTCGACAGCAAATACAGCATGGTCGGCGTTGGCGAAGTAATCTCTAAAGAGCGCTCTAAAAACACACGGGCCTGCAAATACTGTTGCTGGCGATAGGCCAAATCAGCGATTTGCACCATCAGCAAGGCATTGTCACGATCACTCGCCAATGCGGTGCGTAAATAGTTTTCGGCACGCTGCGGATCCGATTGCATAGCGCAGCGGGCAGCATTGGAATACAGCATCGTACGATTGTCGTTGAGCGGTATCCTCAACGCCTTATCGAAATACGTCAGAGCATTGTCGACCTGACCCCTATCGAAACACAAAAAGCCGGCGTAATCGTTAAGCGTGTTCGGGTCATTGGACGCTAGCTTCACCGCCCTTTTATACTGCTTTTCAGCCTCTACCGGATCACCAATCTCCTGATAAACCAAACCCAGCATGCTGTGCGCCTGGGCGAGATTCGGCTTCTGCTCAATCGCCTTCTCCAGCTTCTCACGGGCCGCGGTCAGGTTACCCTGCCGGAAGTAGTTAACCCCCAATTGCAGGTTAATCTCCGCAGCCGCATTCTGATCGGCAACCGGCGAAGGGTTTTTGCCCACTTCGGTAGTCACACAACCTGCCAGTACTAGCAAAAAACCCAAGACCCATAACTTTTGCATCATGCTAGCTTTACCGAGTTAACTGCAGACTTGTCGCTCAGCTTCATGCCAAGAGGAAACCGCACTTTATTATCCAATCGCCCTGCCAACTGCCCGCAAGCCGCATCAATATCATCGCCGCGCGGACGCCGCGTGACCGTCATTACTTTACTGTCCAGCAAAATTTGCCGGAACGCATCGATCTTAGCCTGAGTTGAACGACCGTAAACAATGCCCTCAACCGGGTTGTATGGAATGAGGTTTACCTTCGCAGGCCGCCCTTTCAGCAAACGGGCAAGGTCTCTGGCATCGGCAACAGAATCGTTTACATCCTGCAGCATAATGTACTCAAAGGTGATTGACCTGGCATTAGTCGCTTCGGCGTAATCCCAGCAAGACTCCAGCAACTCTGCAATGGGGTGGCGCCGGTTAATGGGCACTAACTCATTACGCAGTTCGTCATTACTGGCATGCAATGAAATAGCCAGTGCCACGTTAGTCGCTTTGGCCAGCTTGTAGATCTGTGGCACCAGGCCTGAAGTGCTCACAGTGACCCGGCGACGCGATAAAGCAAAGCCCAGATCGTCGGTCAGCACATTGCACGCCGGCACCAACTCACGGAAGTTGGCCAATGGCTCGCCCATGCCCATGAAGACCACATTGGTAATTCGCCCGCCATTGCCAAGCTCCGCCAAACTGCGCTGAGCCACGACCACCTGGCCAATAATCTCGGCTGCCGACAAGTTACGGTTAAAGCCCTGGCGACCCGTTGCACAAAAGGGACAATCCATCGCACAGCCAACCTGAGACGACACGCACAATGTGCCGCGGCTCGCCTCGGGAATATAAACAGTTTCAATATCCTGACCACCACCGACACTGATCAACCACTTGATAGTGCCATCTTTCGCGTACTGCACGCGGGTGGCATCGGGCAAAGCGAACGCCGCTTGCTCGGCGAGCGCTGCGCGCAAAGATTGACTGAAATCAGTCATTTCAGCCGGGTTAAGAACGCTGTCGCGATACAACCAGCGCATCAGCTGCTTAGCCCGATAAGGCTTCTCATTAAGCCCGGCGAAGAAGCTTTCCAGCTCCTGTCGCGGCAGACCTAACAAATTAAGCGGAGCAGCTGACATCAGAGCGTTAACCTAAAAAAACCCGGTCGCGATAGACGACCGGGTAATTGTTACTAGCGGGTGCGTGGACAAACGCCATCTGCACCAAAGAAGAACGTGATTTCCTGCGCCGCTGTTTCAGGCGCGTCAGAACCATGACAAATGTTTTCTTCAATACTGTCAGCAAAATCAGCACGAATCGTGCCGGCATCAGCTTCAGCAGGGTTAGTGGCGCCCAGCAACTGACGATGCAACAACACAGCATCATTGCCTTCCAGCGCAGACACCATCACAGGACCTGACGTCATGTAGCTGACCAGATCGTTGAAAAAAGGACGCTCGCTATGCACGGCATAAAAACCTTCCGCCTGCTCTTTACTCAGATGAATCATCTTGGCACCGATGATCAGCAAACCTGCCTTCTCAAAACGACCATAAATTTCGCCGAGCAGGTTTTTCTGGACGCCATCAGGCTTAATGATGGACAGGGTTCTTTCAATAGCCATGCTTAAATTACCTTGAAAATTATTGGGAAAATAAATTAATGAAAAACGGCGCGCGGCGAAGCCACGCAAAGCCACTTATTAAACGCTGAAGCTCTCGCCACAACCGCATTCGCCGCTCGATTGAGGATTGCGGAATTTGAAGGCCTCGTTCAGGCCCTCTTTCACAAAGTCGATCTCAGTGCCGTCGATAATCTCCAAAGCGGCCTGATCAACAATCACCTGAACACCGGCATCATCGAATACGGTATCGCCTGACTCCACGCTATCAGCGTAGTTCACGACGTAGGCAAAGCCGGAACAGCCGGTTTTGGTAATACCAACCCGCAGCCCGACCCCGCTGCCACGCTCATCGAGACAGTTACGCACGCGCTGGGCGGCACTTTCAGTCAATGTAATTGCCATATTCTCAATTCTTTCCAGTTAATAAATCACTTACAGATGACGGCCAAAAAACGACGAAAAAACGCTGCTAACCCATGGACAGCAGCTGCTCACGACAGTTCTCCAACGCATCCTGCAGGACAAGTATTTTACCCGCTTTTTCGGTTGGTATCTGCAAAGAACGCATTAAATCGGCGGTATTCAACCTGTCGATAGCCGCCAGCTCCTGCCCCTCAAAGGTCGCTGCTACATAAGCGCAGGCGGCAATCAGCTCCGGACAGCCAAACACCTGAAACCTGAGCACGGCGATACGCGACCCCTCAGACCGCAGCATAAAGCCCACCCAAGCGCCGTTTTCGCGACGACCGGCAACACCGAACACGCCCTGGCCAAAAGCTTCGTCAACATCTAAAATATGAGAATTATCTTCAAATAATTCAATTACTTGCTGGCTATATTTCATGTATTTTTTATACCATAAAAACCCTGTGTATAGCGACGCAAGCGCCGCACTGCTGTGCGAAACACAGCGGCGGCGGTGGCGATTTCTGCTGGCGTTGTAAAACGCCCTAAACTGAAACGAATCGTGCTCTCGGCCAGCTGATCGGCGCGGCCCAACGCGCGCAATACATAACTCGCATCATCGCTGGCCGTATTGCAGGCTGAACCGCTTGCCACGGCCAGACTGCGCAACGCGTACAGCAACGCTTCGCCTTCGACATCCTCAACACTGACGCTGAGTATCCCGCACACGGTATCGGCACCGGCACTGTTACGGATCAGTCCCGGCATGTCGCTGATGGCCGCCCAGAGCTGATCGCGCAGCACGGCAATCTTTGCGGGCTCGGTCGCTAAGGCCGTTTGCGCCAGCTCAGCGGCCAGACCCATGCCCACAATCTGATGGGTAGGCAAGGTGCCGGGGCGCAAACCGCGCTCCTGACCACCACCCAACATCAGCGGCTCCAGCCGGTTGACCCTCTCGGTATTCAGGTACAAAACGCCAACCCCCTTAGGGCCATACATCTTATGCGCGCTGAGTGACAGCAGATCGATATTCTGTGCCATCACATCCAATGGCAGTCGCCCGGCACTCTGCGCCGCGTCCACGTGAAATAAAATATCGTTGTGGCGGCAGATTTGCCCGACAGCAGCAATATCCTGAATCACTCCGGTCTCGTTATTGACGTGCATTAGCGACACCAAAATAGTGTCGTCACAAAGGGCTTGCTGAACTGACTTGGGCGTAACCCGACCTTCAGAGTCGGGCTGCAAAAAGGTGACCCTGAAACCCTCGCCTTCGAGTTGCCGGCACGCATTGAGTACGGCGCTGTGCTCGGTCACTGCAGTAACAATATGACAACCCTGCATATCGCCGCGGAATCGCGCTACGCCCAAGACCGCCAGATTGTCGGACTCGGTGGCACCAGAAGTGAAGACAATGCCTGCCGGCGACCCGTTGACCAGCTGCGCCACCTGAACGCGCGCGGCATCGACCAGTTCATTGGCAAGCTCGCCGAAACGGTGCAAACCCGCTGCCGGATTGCCGAAGGTATTGTCGCCACGAAGCACCTCATGCATAGCATCGGCCACGCGTAAATCAACGGGCGTTGAGGCGGCGTTGTCGAGGTAGATGCCGACCATTAACTAATCGCTATCGGAACCGCCGCGCTTAGCGGGATCCACCGACGACAAAACGCCACGCATAATATTCACTTCGTTCTCATCGAGCTGAATACGATTAAACATGCGCCGCACGCGACGCATCAGATTACGCGGGTTATCTGGATTCAAAAAGCCACTGTTAATAATGACGTGCTCGAAGTGGTCATAGAATAATTCGATATCGGCAGAAGAGGCGTTCGGCGATTCAGGCTCAGGGCGCACATCGAGAATATCTTCCGCCACCCGACACTCGTACGCCAGCACCTGTACTGCAGCCGCCAGATTCAATGAGCTATAGACCGCGTCGGTGGGGATATACACCAAGCCGTTACAGAGGTTGAGCTCTTCATTCGTTAATCCCGCCTGCTCATTACCAAAGACAATAGCGACAGGCTTGGTTCTGGCCGCAGCAACCGCCTCCACCGCACATTCGCGCGGATTATATTCGGGCCAGTTGAGTCGGCGGCGACGCGCACTGGCACCAAAGACCAAGCCGCAATCGGCCACCGCTTCGGCCAGCGTTTCTGTAACACGGGCATTAACCAATACCTCAAGGGCATTGGATGAACGTGCCCGGGCTTCAGGATGCGGATGTTCTTTTTCGGGTTTCACCAGCACGAGTTCGCTGTAGCCCATAACCCGAATGGCGCGAGCGGCAGCGCCGATGTTACCGGGGTGCGAGGGTTGAAACAGGACAAATCGGATGGGTGTCACGGGTGTATCAGTCATAAGTAACCTGCAAATTCTTCACTGCATGGGGCTATGCTTTGCTATTCTACCCGCCCCAACGATCTGAATGCGGTTTGTTTCGCCAAAAAAATTATGCAAGCACTACTCAATACAGCTGTCGAAGCCGCCCGCAAAGCCGGCGATATTATCTCGCGGCAATCGCGACAACTCGACCGCCTGCAAATACAGACGAAGGGTACCAATGAGTTCGCCACGCAAGTGGATGAAGCCGCCGAAAATGCCATTGTTGAACTGATCCGGCAACGCTATCCCGACCACGCCGTTATCGGCGAAGAAGGCGGTGAGAGTGGCGGTGCTCATTCCGATTACCTCTGGATTGTCGACCCGCTCGACGGCACCACCAATTTTATTCACGGTCTACCCTGCTACGCGGTCTCAATTGGTCTGAAGGTCAAAGGTCGCTTATCCGTTGGCGTGGTTTACAACCCTCACAGTCAGGAGCTGTTTACCGCCGTCCGCGGCAACGGCGCTACCGTCGATGGCCGGCGAATGCGCGCTAGCAAGCGGCGCGAGATTGCCGGCTCAATCATTGGTACGGAATTTCCGTTTCGTAGCGTTGATGCCTCGCTCGACAAACACGTCAACATTTATAAGAACGTTATCAAAGCAGCGGGCTGCGTGCGCGGGGAAGGCTCGGCAGCACTCGATCTATGCTACATGGCTGCAGGCAGAATGGATGGCGCCTGGATGTTTGGCCTGAAGGTCTGGGATATTGCTGCAGGCGTGCTCATTCTCCGCGAAGCCGGTGGCATGGTCTCGGCGATAGATGAAAAAGAAGACTACATGGAAACCGGCAACCTGGTTGCGGGTGCGCCAAAAGTTCACGCCGAGCTGCGCGAACTCATTAACAAGAGCTAACCTCTGAGCGGGTGATCGGCCCCGCTGGCTAGCACGACACAGCGCGCTTCTTAAGCCAGGTCGTCGCGGGATAACACTCCAGAAAGATAAAGTACTGGGGCCAGAAAAATCCTGGACAATAAAAACCTCGGCAAGAGAAAACCTAGGGCAGATTATCAATCTCGGGATCAACCACCTCAGGTGGCATCAGATCCTGGGGTGTCACATCAAGCGCCAGAGCACAGGCGCTGGCCGTAAAGACCGAAGAATACGTACCCACAATCACGCCAACGATCAGCGCGATGGCAAAGCCATTGACCGACTCACCACCGAGAAAAACCAGTGCCATCAACACCAGCAAGGTAGTAAAACTCGTAACGAAGGTACGACTCAGCATCTGATTGATAGAGCCGTTCATAATCTCTTCCGCCGTACCCTGATGAATCTCACGGAAGTTCTCGCGAATTCGATCAAAGACTACGATGGTGTCATTCAAAGAATAACCGATCACCGCCAGCACCGCCGCCAGTACGGATAAGTCGAACGGCAACTGCAACACAGAGAACACGCCCAGCGTAATAATAACGTCATGCACTAACGCCGCAACAGAACCGACCGCAAACTTCCACTGAAAGCGGAACATGATGTAAGCAAGAATCATGAGCAACGCGAACAACATGGCCAAACCACCCTGCTCGGTCAGCTCCTCGCCCACCTGCGGACCCACAAACTCGACACGACGCAACTCAACGCCCGGATCGCCCGCCTGCAGAACATTGAGGATTTGCTCACCAAGCTGACTGTTGTTAACGCCGTCGATCGGCAACACACGAATCAATACGTCGCGCACATTACCAAAGTTCTGCACCTGAGCTGCCGCAAAGTCATTAGCCTGCAAATCCGCACGGATTTCGCTCAGATTGGCCGCCTCCGGATAGGCCGCTTCAAGCAATACACCACCGGTAAAGTCGATACCAAAGTTAAGCCCGCGGGTTCCCAACGACACCAACGAGACAATAATCAAAACACCAGAGAGCACGGCCGTAAGCTTTCGCTGACCCATAAAGTTAATGTGCTTATCCAGAGCCGCGCTCTTCGCCACACTTCTTGCCTTACTCATGACTTTGCTCCCGTCTGAACTGCTGTCCCGCTGAGGTCACCGCCACCAATGGCTAATCGTTTTACGTCGCGGCTGCCATAGGTGAGATTCACGAGCGCACGGGTCACGATAATGGCGGTAAACATCGAGCTCAGAATGCCCAGCGACAGCGTAATAGCAAACCCTTTAATGGGGCCGGTACCGAAAACGAACAACATGACCGCCGCTATCAACGTCGTGATATTGGCATCAGCAATAGTCGACAACGCCTTGTCGTAGCCGGCGCTAATCGCCGCCTGCGGGCTCACACCGTTGCGCAACTCTTCTTTGATACGTTCAAAGATCAGCACGTTGGCATCCACTGCCATACCGACGGTCAGAACAATGCCTGCCAGGCCAGGCAATGTTAACGAGGCCTGCAACATCGATAGCAAAGCCGTAATAAGAATGAGATTGCAGAACAATGCCACGTTGGCAATGAGCCCGAAGGCCCGGTAATACACGGCCATGAACGCTACAACCAATAGGAAGCCAATCACAATGGCCTCCACACCAGCATTAATATTGTCTTGCCCTAAGCTCGGGCCAATGGTGCGCTCTTCCACTTTATAAATAGGTGCAGACAACGCACCGGCACGCAACAGTAACGACAGATCACGCGCTTCAATAATATCGAGACCGCTAATCTGGAAACTGCTACTGAACACACCGCGGATGTTGGCAATATTAATAACCTCGCGTTCAACGCGGGTAATCTCTTTGGTTTCGCCGTTAAGCTCTACGAAACTGCGCTTCTGCTCAACAAATACCACGGCCATCGGCTTATTCAAATTAGCCTTGGTGGTTTCAAGCATGCGGTTAGCGCCCTTTGAATCGAGCTTCACAAATACCACCGCCGAGCCTTCCGAGAAGCCGGAACTGGCATCAACCAACTGGTCGCCGGTCACAATAGTTGAGCGCTTTAGCAGCACTGGCGCACCATTGCGTTCGGAGAACAACTCACAACCTAATGGCGCACGACCGCGACGCTCGGCGGCATAGGGATCTTCGTTTTCACACACCAGGCGAAATTCGAGCGTCGCTGTGGCGCCCAATATCCGCTCTGCCTGAGCCGGATCCTGCACGCCCGGCAACTGCACCACAATGCGATCGGCACCCTGACGCTGCACCACAGGTTCAGCAACACCCAGTTCGTTTACGCGATTACGCAAAGTGACGGTGTTCTTCTGAATCGCAAAATTTTGCCGCTCGCGAATCTGCTCCGGCGTCATGGTGATAAGCAACACCTTATCGCCATCGCGCTCAACCGTCTTAATATCGAGCATGTCGTCGGCTTCTTGAATGAGCTCTTCGGCCCGCGCCAGGTCGTTAGGGTTGCCCACCTTCACTTCGATCGCATCGCCCACAATCCGCACGTTGCGCCGAATGCGTTCTTGACGCAGCAGTTGATCAAACTCTTCCTGATAAATATTGAGGCGCTGAGTAATGGCAGATTCCATATCCACTTCAAACAGGAAGTGCACACCGCCGCGGAGATCGAGACCCAGACTCATTGGCTGCAAACCCAGATCACGCAACCAGCTGGGTGTGCGCGGCGCCAGCGTCAGCGCTACAACGAACCCATCACCTAAACCAGTGCGCAGCTTTTCCGCTGCCGCCAACTGCTGCTCAACGCCTGCAAAATGCACCAGACCGCGATCATCGCTTAAGTAGGGTTTCTGACTCTCGATGCCCTGCTGCTGCAAGACCCGCTCAACAGCAACCAGTGCCGCTTCATCGAGCGCACCGCCGTTGTCGTAACTAATTTGCAGGGCGGGATCTTCACCAAATACATTGGGCAAAGCGAGCAAGCCTGCGATAGCCAATACGGCCACAATCAACAGGTTTTTCCAGAGAGCATAATGGTTCATTCAATAGGTCCAAGAGGCACAGCCTGCCTCGTTATAAATGCGGCATCAGTCATTGGTCAATGCCGCTGGCCGCAGGCTGGGCTACTTCTTGTCTTCAGCAATAGCTTTTGGAGCAGACTTACCGCTGCGGGCAGACTTAAGAGTGCCTTTCGGCATGACAGCACCCACTGTGTGTTTTTGTACGGCAATTTCAACGCCGTCGGACACTTCAAGCGTCACAAACTGGTCAGTCACTTTGATCACCTTGCCCAACACACCGCCGGCCGTTACGACCTCATTACCCGCTGAAATGGCAGATACCATCTCGCGATGCTCTTTCTGGCGCTTCGTCTGTGGACGAATCAGCAAAAAGTAAAAAACGACAAAGATCAGGACCAACGGAGCAAGGCCCATCAGGTCGGCACCGCCGCCGAAGGCTTGTGCATTAGCGGTCTGTATAAAGAAGTCCATAGTGTGTAACCCTAAATAATAAAACGAGCCGTAAAACAGCAGGTAGTAAAACGGCATGAAATCGGTCGGGCACCGCCCATTGCGGGGCCGGAAAGGCGTCGCATTATGCCATAGAAACCGCGGCAGTCTCCTGCCTGATCCTGAATTCGCGGGCAAACGCAGCGAACTCATCCGCTGCGATAGCCGCACGGATCCGGGCCATGAGATTCAGGTAATAGTGAAGATTATGGATCGTATGCAGGCGTGCGGCCAGAATCTCGCCGCACTTATCCAGATGCCGAAGGTAGGCCCTGGAGTAGTTCTGGCAGGTGTAGCATGTGCAATCCGGATGGATCGGGCCCAGATCCTTCTGGTAGCGGGCGTTGCGGATGCGAACTACGCCATCGTCCGTGAACAGGTGGCCGTTGCGGGCATTGCGCGTGGGCATCACGCAATCAAACATATCAATGCCCTGCTCGACCGCATTCACAATATCTAGCGGCGTACCCACGCCCATTAAATAGCGTGGCTTATCAGCCGGCATCTGCGGCACGATATGCCGCAATACGCTCATGCGCTCGGCTTCGGTTTCACCCACCGAGAGGCCGCCCAGCGCCATACCCTCAAAACCCGCCTCCAATAAGCCGGCCAACGACTCGTCACGCAGGTTATTGTGCATACCCCCCTGCACAATGCCGAACAACGCATTGCCCTTCTCCAGGCTGCCGAGATGCAGAAACTCATCCCGCGAGCGTTTTGCCCAGCGCAATGACAGGGCCATAGAATCGCGAGCTTCAGACTCAGTGGCCGGATAATCGGTGCATTCATCAAACACCATCTGGATGTCACTGTTGAGTGCGCTTTGCATTTGCATCGAGACTTCGGGCGACATGAACACCTTCCGACCATCGGTGGGCGCCTGAAATTCGACACCCTGTTCGGTGAGCTTGCGACGCTCCGCCAGACTCCAGACCTGAAAACCGCCTGAGTCGGTAAGAATCGGCCCGTGCCAATTCATAAAGCCATGCAAACCACCGTGCTCTTTAATAATGTCATCACCCGGACGCAACATCAGATGAAAGGTGTTACCGAGAATAATGTCGGCACCAAGGCCTTTAACTTCTTCGGGCGTCATGGCCTTGACCGTGCCGTAGGTACCCACAGGCATAAACGCAGGTGTATGAATAGCACCGTGCGGCGTGTCTACGCGACCGCGCCGCGCACTGCCGGACGTGGTCTTCAGCTCAAAGCCGAAGCCGGGCTGCTCATTTTCACTCACGCGAATCGCTCCAGAAACATCGCATCACCATAGCTAAAAAAGCGGTAGCGCTCTGCCACAGCATGCCGGTATGCCGCCAGTATACGGTCCTGCCCGGCGAAAGCCGACACCAGCATTAGCAGCGACGACTCGGGCAGATGAAAATTGGTGACCATGGCATCCACCACATTGAAGCAGTAACCCGGCTGAATAAATAAAGATGTTTCACCGTTATAGGGTGCAAGCTCACCGGACCGAGCCGCCGTTTCCAGGCAACGCATGACCGTAGTACCCACGGCAATCACCCGGCCGCCGCGCTTACGGGTGGCCGCCACTTTGTCGCACAGCGTCTGACTCACTATGACGCGCTCGCTGTGCAACTGCTTGGCATCAATTTGCTCCTGACGCACCGGCTGAAAAGTGCCTGCACCGACATGCAACGTGACCTTCGCAATCTCCACATTCAATGCCGCAATCCGACTCAATAGCGCATCATCAAAATGCAGCCCGGCGGTTGGCGCTGCAACCGCACCCGGGGTCGCCGAAAAAACGGTCTGATAACGATCGACATCGGCAGCCGTATCAGGGCGATCAATATACGGCGGTAGTGGCATATGCCCCAGCCGGTTAAACACCGTAAGCGCTGGCGCGGAAAACTGCAGCACAAAAAAAGGACCTTCGCGCCGCAACAACTCCGCGGTAATGTTTTCAGCAAACTGCAGTTCAGCACCCGGCTTGGGTGATTTGCTGGAACGCATTTGCACCAGCGCCGTATCATCATCAAGAATACGTTCCAGCAATACCTCGATTTTGCCGCCGGAACGCTTCTGCCCGAACAAGCGGGCCGGAATAACGCGGGTGTCGTTCAATACCAGCAGATCGCCACTCTGCAGCTCCCCCGGCAGGTCGGAAAACCGCAAATCAGCGAGCCCCTCTGCCATTACCCGCAACAAACGGCTGTCGGACCGCACAGCCAACGGTTCCTGAGCGATTAACTCAGCGGGAAGATCAAAATGAAAGTCGGAGGCCTGCATGCGGCGCATTGTAACGGCATGGAGGGCCTATGTAAGCAGTCAAAGCGCTGCCTTTGACGGTTCAGCGGCACCAATTGCAGATATTCCGTGCGGTTGACCATAGACGCACACCAAATGAGCGGTGTATCCTTGCGCCCCTTGCCAATACGCAACACACTTACACAATGCCGGAGTGGTGGAATTGGTAGACACGCCGGATTCAAAATCCGGTTCTAGCGATAGAGTGCCGGTTCAAGTCCGGCCTTCGGTACCAATACTTAAAAAGCCCCGCTGTGCGGGGCTTTTTAATACCCAAAATTAATGCCATAAAAGCTCAAAGATCCTGCCAATGTCGCAACAAATAGCAAACTGACAAATCGGAAGGGCTATTTCAGAAAGCCTAGTATCACCAAAGTTACAGTTGAGCCGATGGGACCGATTCAACTCTCACTGTCAGATTCTCGATCGTACCCACCACCAAGGGCCTGATACATATTCACTAGCGCGGTAAACTGCTGAAGCCTTAGCTCAATAAGCTCCATATTCGATTCCAGTGCATCGCGCTGGGTCAATAGCACCTCGGTATAGTCCGCTCGCGCAGACCTGTAAAGGCTGTTGGCTATGGAGATAGACTGCGAAAGCACTTCCACCTGCTGAGCCTTACTCTCATGGCTCTTACCGATGTTGCTAATCATCGAATACTGATTCAGCACCTCTACATAAGCGTTGAGGACAGTCTTCTGATAATGAAACAGAGCCTGCAATTGAATGGCTGAGGCATTGTTGTATGCCGCACGAATCGCCTTCTTATTAAACAACGGCATGACTAGCTCGCCTGCCAAGTTGTACAACAACGATTCGGGAGTCGTCAGCAGTGTGCCACCGTCCGACGTACTGAAACCCATTGCAGCGGACAATTCCAGAGTAGGGTAAAAACGCGCACGGGCAACATTTATATCAAGTTTTGCAGCCTCGAGCTCAAACTCGGCCTGCCGGACATCCGGGCGATTGATCAGCAAATCGCTTGGTTTACCCATTGACACGGACCGCAGCTTGCGTGTCTCAAGATCTTCCGCACTGCGCTCGATATGCTGTGGGAAACGTCCAACCAGGAAGTTAATCCTATTCTCCGTCTCAATAATCAGCTGTTGCATTTCGTACAACTCACTCTGATTCTTAAAGACTTCTGCCTCGAATCGCCGCACGGCAAGTGACGAAGCTCTACCAGCCGTCTTTTGCAGGCCGACTACTGTCAGCGCTCTCTTTTGAATATCGAGCATTCTCTCGAGGGTAGTGAGGCTATTATCCAATGCCAGCAACTCGTAATACGCTTCTGAAATCTCTGCAACAAGGCGCGTCACCATAAAGTTACGCCCCTCTTCCGTTGCCAAATAACGGAGCACTGCCGCTTTTTTGGCACTGCGTAATTTATTCCAGATATCAATTTCCCAGGAAAAGTCCATCCCTAGACCGAAGTCGGGCACTGGGTCAGGGAATGGCTCACCGTCTTTCATCGGTAAATTTTCCTCAACCGCCCCACGAGTGGTGTATTGGCCCACTTTGCCAATACCAGCCCCCGCATAGAGATTCGCAAACGGCAAGTATTCGCCCTGGCGTGCGCCTATTTCGTTACGGGATATCTCGATTTCCTGCATCAGGATATTGAGCTCCTGATTATTCTCAAGCGCCGCATCAATAATCATTGCCAAATACGGGTCGTCGAAAAACTCACTCCATTGAATGGCCACAGAATTACCCAAGCCATCAGCACCCGCGTAACTCTCCGGAATTGTCACCTTAAATTTATCCGAATCATCAGGTTCAGTCGCCGCCGAACTTGAGGTATTGCCCGAATGCGTCGAGGCGCAACCCTGCATAGCCAACACTATGCAAATAAAGAAGATTCTGTACATCATATTTCTCATATTCATTGTCATTCGTCCCCACGCCCAAAAACTTCAGTTAGCGGAGATTCATGTTCATCGCGGATTAGTTTTCGATTCTCGTCAAGCGTTCCAAACAGGAAATACAATCCGGGAATGACAATGACGCCAACCAACGTGCCAAGCAGCATACCGCCGGCCGACGATGCGCCTATGTTTACCGGCGACGAACGCTTAGAGAAGTTGCTGGGCATAACGCTTGCCATTGCGACCGAGCTGGCTGTTACCCGAGAACGTTTAGACACCATCGAAAGGCTGCTTGATGGCAGCGATGTGCTTGATCGTGAATCGATCGAACAGTTCAAACCCGATGATGGCATCATGGCTGAACGCAACTCAATGCATGAGGATTATCTGGCTCGGGTGTTTCGGGCGCTGCGTTGAACAACTGGTTACATCGATGCGGTTAAAAGTGCAGGACTGAATCGCCCCCACTTTACTAGACACCTTCCAGCCATACAAAATGGCACCAGGAGAGGTGAATATGAGCAAGCAGCGATACACGGACGAATTTAAGGTAGAAGCGGTTAAGCAGGTGGTTGATCAGGGCTACAGCGTAGCC
>Ga0209702_10002205_pt1 | contig 34930 bp, 39 predicted proteins | sample FRY01_FD_187210 | JGI IMG/M metagenome (GOLD analysis project Ga0209702, IMG submission 187210) | Freshwater microbial communities from Lake Fryxell liftoff mats and glacier meltwater in Antarctica - FRY-01 (SPAdes) (version 2) | ecosystem: Environmental > Aquatic > Freshwater > Ice > Glacier...
CCAACTTTTCCACGCCAGCGTAGGCCTGGTTGACCGCGCCTTCAAAGGCTTCGACGTTGGCTTGGTTGCTGGTCATCATTTGTTCGGCGGGGTTTTTCATGGTGGTTTCTATAAAAAGGGGTGGGTGAATCGGGCTGCTGAGGGCAACACGCACAAACAAATATTTGCAATATTTGGTTTATGTTGCAGTGCAGCATAAATGGATTGTACCGAGATATGCTGCCGAAGCAAGTAATTTGTTGCAGTGCAACAAAGTTCAGAGACACACCCCTAACAGCTCGGAGACCCCACCACCGCTGGGCGGCGACACACTTCAGGTCGGTTGGCCTTTTAGCAAGCGCTGCACCAGCGGGTGCTGCACCTTGCGCGTCGTGCCGATCGCGTAATGGTGTTCCCGCACCCCTTCACAGGCCGCAAACCCGTGCAAACCATAGCCTTTCGACAGCTTGTCGCGCATCATCTCGGAAGCTGGAAACACCCCCATGCCCGAGGCACCAAAGGTGGCCAAGAGCGCGCTGTCCTGGAACTCGCCCACCAGATTGGGCCGCACGCTGTGCTGCTCAAACCACTGGTCGATCGCCAGCCGCGCCGATGCCTGCGCGCAGGGCAGCAGCACCGGCACATGGGCCAGGCTTTGCGGGAAATTGTGTTGCGCCGCCTCCAGCAAGCCGGGTGGCGCGTACCAGCCCAGCGGTGAACTGCCCAGCGGGTGGCTGTAGAGCTTGAGGTTGGGGTTGGCGGGCGCCGGGCGGTCGGACAGCACAACATCAAGCCGGTGTAACGCAAGGTCGGCCAGCAGATCTTCGAAATTGCCTTCGTGGCAAACCAGGCGCAGCCGAGGCTCGGTGAGCGCGGGTCCCAGCAGCTCGCGCACCGCAAGCTTGGCCAGCCCGTCGGAGATGCCCACCACCAGCCGCACACTGCTCTGGCTGGTGGCGTCGCGCACGGCTGTGTGCAGCTGCTCACCCAGATGAAAAATCTGTTCGGCCACCTCAAGCGCCGCCCGCCCGGCTTCGGTGAGCACCAGGCCGCGCCCGGCCGGCTTGAACAGCGCATGACCAAGCGACTGCTCCAAGAGCCGCACCTGCGCACTCACCGTTTGCACCGCCATGCCCAGGCGCGCTGCGGCGTGCGACATACCGCCTTCCTTGGCGGTGACCCAGAAATAGTAAAGATGTTTGTAGTTGAAATCTTGGCTCATATTCACTTTTTTAAGGAATAAAAATCAATGATTATTTGCTTTAACAAGAACCCGCGCGCCACTATCTTTCAACATTGTCGAAAAACCTTTGCGCGCTTTTTCACCAGAACCCCACATGAACGATTCACCCCGCGCCATCCCCCTGCCACGAAACCAGCGCCTGCCCGGCGCCCACAGCTCGCGGCAACAACACAACCCAGCGGTCACCCGCGATCTGCGAAACCCCTACGCCTTGCTCTCGCTCAGCTTGCTCTGGGGCGCAGGCGTGGCCGCCACCAGCGTGGCACTGCAGCTGCCAGCGTCCAGCCCAGTGATCACGCTGGCTGGCTTTTTTGGCCTGTGGTTTGCGATTCACAAGGCGCAAAACAGCGTCTGGGCGCTGCCGCTGGTGTTTGGTCTGACCGGCTTCATGGTCTACACGCTGGGTCCACTGCTCACCCACACCCTGGCGCTGCCAGGCGGCACACAAAGCACCGTGACAGCGCTGGTCGCCACCGGTGCCACCTGTGTGTCGCTCTCGGTTTACGTGTTTGCCACCAAGCGCGACTTCAGCTTCATGGGCGGCTTTCTGTTTGCCGGCATCGTGGTGGCGATCACGCTGGCGCTGGGCGCTATGCTCTCGCGGACGGCCGGGCTGGCGCTGGTGATCTCAGGCCTGGTGGGCTGGCTGTCGGTTGGCATCATCTTGTTTGAAACCAGGCGCATGTTGGGTGGCGGCGAGACCAGCCACACACTGGGCACAGGTTGGCTTGTGTGGGTCGGTGTGCAACCTGTTCACCAGCCTGCTGAGCCTGCTCGGCATAGGCAACGATGACGAATAGACCGCCACCGTATCAGCGGCCGCGGCCAACAGCTTGAATCTCCAGAACCTCTTTGCTGCCCGAGAACCCCATGAAAATTGCCCTTTGGATCACCTTTCTGCTGCTCGCGGCGCTGTGGACCGGCACCGTGCTGGTGTCCGTCGAGCTCACCGGCTGGCTCGCCACCACCGTCGCCTCGGGCCAAGCCGGCGATGTGATCACCAACGCGGGCCAGTGGCCGGTGCCCGCCTGGATGGGCCTGGTGATCGATCCAGCCTGGATTCAGGGCCTTCAAGCCGCCTGGGTTGAGGCGATGGGCTGGCTCGGCCAAAGCGGCCCCGCGCTCGGTGGCGTGGTGAGCTGGCTGATCCCGCTGATGTGGATCGTCTGGGGCGTGGTCATGCTGACGATGCTGGCGGGCGCGGTGGCGGGGCATTTTGTGCTGGGCAGGTTGTCCCGGCCGGCCGGCTTGAAGCGAAGACCGTCATGAACCGTGCCCTGGCACAGACGCTGCGGCTCGCGGCCCAGCCTCCCGAATCAACCGCCGGCGCCGCAGAGCCGGCGGGCTTGCGTCTGAGCTTGGCCGAGCTGCTCCAGTTGCATGGCGACGCGTCCGGGCCGGTGCTGATGATGCTGCTGGCGGTGCTGGCCACGCTGCCGATTGCGGGCGCCGGCATGGTGCTCAGCCTGGGCATTTTTTTGCTTTCATGGACCTGGCTGCGCGGCATGGACAACATGCCATTGCCCGCGCGCCTGGGGCGCGTGACGCTCAACGCGGTCTGGGCCCGGCGCTGCCTGCACAGCCTGGCCTGGATCTACGAGCAGGCCGAGCGGCTGCTGCGCCCGCGCTGGATTGCCCTGAGCGACCCCCGGCTGCGCCCGGGTTGGGGCGTGTGGATCGCGCTGATGGCCACGCTGATCTTCATCCCGCTGCCGTTTGGTAACGTGATGCCCGCCATCAGCCTGGTGCTGCTGAGCCTGGGCTGGATGTTCCGCGACGGCCTGGCGCTGCTGCTGGCAGGCGTGGCCGGTGTGGGCGCCGCGGTCTATGCGGTTTCGTTCTCGCACCTGCTGCTGGAACTGGTGCGGCGGGGCTGGGCCCAGCTGGCCGTTTGAACCAGCCCGCAGGCGCTTCACAACAACAACCAATTCCTCCCGAGAAGACCATGAAAAACGAGACACCGTTCGACCCCGCCCACAGCCCCTGGCTCGCCACCTACGCCAGCGCCGGCATCGTGGCCGAGCTGGCCAAGCCACAACATGCGTCGCTCGCCGAGCTGGTGCAGGAGCGCTGCGCGCATTTCGCCGCCGAGCAAGTGGCCAAGCGCCTGAAGCACCCAGCATTCAGCTGTGTGATGCCCAACGGCATGAACGGCCGGCTCAGTTTTGCCCAGGTCAACAGTTTCTCCGATGCCTTTGCCGGCTACCTGCGCCAGACGCTGGGGCTGAAAGCTGGCAACCGGGTAGCGGTGCAAATGCCCAACTGTCTGGCCTACCCGGTGGTGGCCTTTGGCGTGCTCAAGGCCGGCTGCGTGCTGGTCAACACCAACCCGCTCTACACCGAAAGCGAAATGGTGCACCAATTCAACGACGCGGGCGCCACCGCGCTGGTGGTGCTGGACATGTTTGCCGACAAGCTGCCTGGCGTGCTCCAGCGCACCGGGATCAAGCAGGTGGTGTTGGCCAAGGTGAGCGAGTTTTTCCCCCCCATCCCCGGCGCCATCATTCGCGGCGTGCAAAAGGTCTGGAGCCGCGTGTTGCCGCCGGTGACGGTGCCGCATGTGCGGCTGGCCGAGGCGCTGGCGCAAGGCCGCGCCACGCTGGCCGCCACACCCGCCAAGACCTATTGGCAAGACATCCACCACGGCCATTTGGCCGCCTTGCAATACACCGGCGGCACCACCGGCGTGAGCAAGGGCGCGATGCTCAGCCACGGCAACCTGCTCAACAACGTGAACCAGATGCTGGCCATGGGCGCGACCCACATGGAGGCGGGCCGCGAGTGCGTGCTGACCGCCCTGCCGCTGTATCACATCTTCGCCTTCACCACCAACCTGCTGGGCTTCCTCGCGATGGGCGCCCACAACGTGTTGGTACCCAGCCCGCGCCCGGTACAAAATCTCCAGCGGGCGGTGGAAAACTTTCCCATCACCTGGATGACGGGCGTGAACACCCTGTTCAACGGCTTGCTCAACGAGGAGTGGTTCGCCGCCTACCCGCCCAAGCACCTCAAGGCGTCGATTGCCGGCGGCACCGCCTTGCACAGCGCGGTCGCGCAACGCTGGGCCGAGGTCACGCGCACGCCGATCGCCGAAGGCTATGGCCTGACCGAAACAGCACCGGTGGTCAGCTTCAATCCGCTGCGCGGCACGCCGCGCCTGGGCTCCATCGGCATCCCCGCACCTGGCACCGAGGTGCGGCTGGCGGGCGACGATGGCCTGCCAGTGGCACCGGGCGAGCCGGGTGAAATCTGCGTGCGCGGGCCGCAGGTGATGCAGGGCTACTGGAACAACCCGGCCGAGACCGCCAACGTACTGAACGACGGCTGGCTGGCAACCGGGGATGTGGCAGTGATGGAGACCGACGGCTTCTTGCGCATCGTCGACCGCAAGAAAGACCTGGTGCTGGTGTCTGGCTTCAACGTCTACCCCAACGAAGTGGAAGAGACCATCGCCCAGCTGGATACGGTGCTGGAGGTGGCGGTGATCGGCGTGGCAGACGCCAAAACCGGCGAGGCGGTGCGCGCCTATGTGGTGCCGCACCCGGACCACGCCAGCACGCTCACAGCCGAGCAGGTGCTGGCGCATTGCCGACAGCAGCTCACCGCCTACAAGGTGCCGCGCTCGGTGGTGATGCGCGACGAGCTGCCCAAGAGCCCCATCGGCAAGGTGCTGCGCAAAGAGCTCAGGGCCGAGGTCCAGGCGTCCAAAACAAGCTGAAACACAACCAGACCGCACCGAGGAGAACAACCATGATCACCGAATTCGAAACCCGCCTGCTCGGCATGATGATGATGGTCATCATGCTGGGCATGGGCGCCTCGCTCACCTGGCGCGACTTTCTGATTGCGGCTAAACGACCCAAGGGCGTGCTGGTCGGCATGCTCTGCCAGTTCGGCATCATGCCGCTGCTGGGCTTTGCGCTGGCGATGGCACTCAACCTCTCGCCGGGTCTCACGGTGGGCCTGATCCTCATGGCCTGCATGCCGGGCGGCACCACCTCCAACATCTTCAGCTACTTCAGCAAGGGCGTGCTCGCGCTGTCGATTCTGATGACCACGGTCTGCACGCTGGCAGCGCTGGTGATGGTGCCGCTGCTGCTGTCGTTCTACTCGTCGGCGGCCGGCCTCTCCAGCGAGTTCCGCATCCCGGCGGCCAATGTGGCGCAGGTGCTGGTGGTGCTGCTGGTGCCGACCGTGCTCGGCATGGTCTTGCGAAAACTCAACCCCAACATCGGCGCCACCATCGAGCTGCTCGGCGGCTTCATGGGCATTGTGGTGATCGTATTTCTGGTTGCCACCTGGGTGCCGCGCAACCACCAGCTGCTGGCACAGACCCCGTGGCAGGTGTATTTCGCTGCCATCGGTCTGGGCCTGATCGGCATGGCGCTGGGTTACGCGATGGCGCGCCTGCTCAGACAAGACAACAACCGCAGCCGCACGATTGCGCTGGAGACCGGCATTCAGAACGGGCCGCTGGCGGTGCTCATCATCACGCTCAGCATCGCCACCTCGATTCAACAAGAGGTGTTGCTGATTCCGGTGCTGTACTCGCTGTTCATCGTGCTCAGCAGCAGCGTGGTCACCATTTTCTTCCGCCGCATGGCGACACGCGAAGCGCTGGCGCGGGACCGCATGAAGGCCGGTGCGCTGGTGGCAAACTGACCGGCGTGCAGGCTGCGCGTTCACGCGCGGTTTGCGCTGTCAGCGGCGGGCGAAAAACAGCGCGCTCATCACCAGCCCGACCGCCATCAGGCCCGAGCGCACCCACTGCACCGGCAGCCGCTTGGACCAGCGAGCGCCCAAGAAACCGCCGGCTGTGGCGGCCACCATCATCACCCGGACTTTGCGTCAGGCGATGGCCCCGGCCACCACAAACGCGGCCACCGACCGCCAGGAGAGCACCAGCGAGTTGAGGTTCATCAGCGCGTTGATCACGTTCAGGCGTGGCTCGCCGGCCACGGTGTAAAGCGCCCTCAGCAAACTGCCCAGACGGCCATTGAAATAGCCACCGTAGATGGCCACCGCCAGCAGCGCCAGCGCGGGCCGTGGCTGGCAGCATCGGCTTGACTTTGCCCAACGCGCGCCCAAGCCGCGATGCGCGGATCGGCCGCAAACAGCACGGTGGCAAACAGCATCAGCCAGGGCACGATGCCGGCGAACAACGAAGCCGGCGTGACCAGCAGCAGCAGCAGCGCGCCCGCCACGCCACCCACCGCACAGATCGCCATTTCGCGCACCAGCCGACGCCCCGGCAGCTCGCGCCGCTCTTGTTTGAAGCCCAAGATGCTGCCCAGGTGATCCGAGCGCACCGCCAGCGCGCTGGTGGCGTTGGCCATGGTGGTCGGCACGCCGGCAAAGATCAGCACGGGAAAGGTGAGAAAACTGCCACCGCCAGCAACCGCGTTGAGCACGCCGGCGGCAAATGCCGCAGCCATCAGCAGGGCCAAGGGTGGGCAAACTGTCCATGGCGGTTGGTGGGTTGAGATGTGGTGTGGGCGTCAGGGGCGGCCGGCGGTTATGGCCAGTGGCTTGGCCTGAGCTATGGGCCTCAGGTCTGGCCTCCTAGAATTCCATCACCATGCAGCGCCCCGACAGCCCACCGCCCGCCAACGATACCCACACCATGCCGCTGTACGTGGACCTGGACGGCACGCTGACCCCGAGCGACACACTGTATGAGTCGGTGACGCTGTTTGTGCGCAGCAGCCCGCTGAACCTGCTGCGCCTGCTGGCCTGGCTGTTTCTCGGCAAGGCCGGCTTCAAACGGCAACTGGCCGACGCGGTGCGCCCCGACCCGGCGCGGCTGCCCTACCACGGGGACTTTTTGCAATTTTTGCGTGGTGAACATGCGCGCGGCCGCCCGCTGGTGCTGGCCAGCGCGGCCGACGCCCGCATCGTGCGCGAGGTGGCAGAACACATCGACGTGTTCAGCGCCACCCTGGGCACCGAAGACGGCCCGAATCTGAGCCGCGAGCGCAAGCGAGAAGCGATCGCGGCCCACGCACTGGCCGCAGGCCACACCCAGTGGGCCTACGCCGGCAACAGTGCAGACGACCTGGAGGTGTGGCAGGGCAGCGCCCTGGCGGTCGCGGTCAACACACCGGCAGCGGTGCTGCGCCAGTTGCGCCGCCAGCATCCCGAGGTGCAGGTGTTTGAGCGCCAGCCGCTGCGCCTGCGCACGGTCTGCGTGCGATCCGGCTCAAGCAATGGTCCAAGAACGCGCTGCTGTTCATCCCGCTGCTGGGGGCCCAGGCCACCGCCGCGCAGGCCTGGGGTGCGGTAGCGCTGGGTTTTGTGGCCTTCGGCTTGTGTGCCTCGGCGACCTATTTGTTCAACGATCTGCTGGATTTGCCAAGCGACCGGGTGCACCGCATCAAGCGGCTGCGCCCGCTGGCGGCGGGCAGCTTGTCCATCCCCACGGCGGTGGCAATCGGTGCGGCGATGCTGGCGCTGGCGTTTGCGCTCGCGCTGGCCATCTCAAGCGGCTTTGCCGCCATGCTGCTGCTCTACACCACGATCACGCTGGCCTACTCGATGCGGCTCAAGCGGTTGCCGATGGTGGATGTGCTGGTGCTGGCCGCGCTCTACACGCTGCGCATAGGCGCCGGCGCGGTGGCCGCGCAGGTGACGCCGTCGAACTGGCTGCTGGCGATCTCCATGTTTTTGTTCCTGAGCCTGGCGCTGGTGAAGCGCTGCGCCGAGCTGGAAGAAACCATCGCCGACGAAGACACCACCCTGGCGCCTGGGCGAGGCTACCAGCCGCGCGATCTGCCCTCGCTGCGCGGCATGGGTTTGGCCAGCGGTTTTTTGTCGGTGCTGGTGCTCACGCTCTACATCAACAGCCAGCATGGCCGCAACCAATACGCCCAGCCCGAGTGGCTGTGGGCGGCCGCGCCGCTGCTGCTGCTGTGGATCGGGCGGATCTGGCTCAAGACCGGGCGCCGCGAGCTGCAGGGTGAGGACCCGCTGCAGTTTGCGCTGCGTGACTGTTTCAGCTGGCTAACGGTGGCGCTCTTGATCGGCGTGGGCCTGCTGGCCACCATCGGGCCCACCGTATGAAATTGATCGCGCTCAGCCTGGCCGTTTTTTGTGTTCTGCTTTCCTCGGCCGCACAAATCGCGATGAAGCGCGGCATGGGTACCCTGACCGGCGGCGACCTCACCAGCACCTACGGGCATGCGCTCACCAGCCAGCTGGTGTGGCTCGGTCTGGTGCTCTACGGCGTGAGCGCGGTGCTCTGGCTGTGGGTGTTGTCGCGGCTGCCGGTGAGCCTGGCCTACCCGCTGGTGAGCCTGGGTTTTGTGGTGACGATGGCGGTGGGTGTGATCTGGCTGGGGGAGCCGGTTTCCTGGGCGCGGGTGGCGGCCTGCGCGCTGATCGTGGCCGGCGTTGTGTTGCTTGGGCTGGATGCTTAAGGCTCCCCGAGCCGCCGTCAGTGTCACCCCCTAGGGGGGGGGCGGCACTGACGGCCCGGCAAAGCCGGTTCCGCGGTGCCCTGGGTAGGGGCACTGCTCGCCGGAAACGCTTGAGGCAACGGTGCCCAAACGCTCTTTCACCTCTGAGTTTTTATGATGTCTTTCGATTTCCCCATCCACCAGGCCCGGCGCCTGTTCTGGCTCACGTTCGCCGGCACGCTGCTGCTCAAAATCGTGCTCGCTGCCGGCTTCCCCGTCACCGGGGACGAGGCGTTTTTCTACCAGTGGGGTGTGCGCCCGGCCTGGGGCTACGCCGACCACCCGCCGATGGTGGGCTGGTTGTTCGCGCTGTTGCACGCCATCAGCGACGCGCCGCTGGTGCTGCGCAGCGTCACCTTGCTGGTGACCAGCGTGATCGGCCTGGGCCTGGTCGATGCGCTGCTGCGCATCCTGCCCGCCGAGCGCGCCGCCAGCGCCTGGCTGGCGGGCGCGGTGTACCTGGCGCTGCCATGGTCGTGGCTGTTTGTGCTGCTCACCACCGACACGCCGCTGCTGCTGTTCATGGCGCTCTCGGCCTGGGCCTATGTGCGGGCCGATGCAGCAGTCGCCAGAAGCGCTGGCTGGTACGCGCTCGCTGGTGGCCTCGTCGGCTTGGCGTTCCTGTCGAAGTACTTCGCGGTGCTGCTGGGTCTGGCCTATGCGGTGCACATCCTGGGCTGGCGGCGCGACCGCTGGTGGGCGCTGGCGCTGATGTTCGCCGCCGCGCTGCCCTCGATCGCGGTCAACCTGGTGTTCAACGCCACCCACGGCTGGACCAATGTGATGTTCAACCTGTTCAACCGCAACGAGGGTGGCCACTGGAACCTCAAAACGCCAGCGGTCTACGCCGCTATGGTGGTGTACCTGCTCACACCCTGGCTGCTGTGGCAGGCCGGGCGCGCATCGAATGCTGCCGGCGCCTCGGTGAAAACGCGCCGCGCGCTGGCTGTTCTCTGGCTGTTTCCCATACTGCTGTTTGCCGTCATCAGCCTGCGCCGCACCATCGGCCTGCACTGGGTGCTGGGCTTTGTGCCGCTGTTCGTGGCCTGGGCGGCGCTGTCTCTCGATGCGACAGCGCTGCGCCGTTCCTGGCGCTGGAATCTGTGGCTTTCTGGCCCACACCTGCTGCTGGTGGCGGCCATCGCCTGGGCGCCACTGTCGTGGTGGCAGCACACCCGGCTGCACGATCGCGCGGTGTTTCTGCGCGAGACACCGGCCTTGGTGGCTGCCTTGCAGCAAGACATGGCGGCTGGCGCGACGCTGATGGCGCGCACCTACAACCCCGCCACCATGCTGGCGTTTCACCACAAACAATACGTGCCGGTGTTCGGGGTCGGCCGCCACCACGCCCGCCAGGACGATTTGCAGGTGGACTTCCGCGAGTTCGATGGCCAGACGCTGCGCATCTTCGACTACAACCCGCCCGACCTGGCCGACTTCGCACCGTACTTCGAGCGGGTCAGCAGCCGGCAGTGGGTGATCGAGGGCGTGGCTTTCTACGCGGTGGACGGCGTGGGTTTTCGATACCAGCCGTACCGCGAAACGGTGCTCGCCAGCATCACTGAGCAGTTCCATCAGGTGCCGCACTGGCTGCCGAATCTGGGCAGCCCGTTTTGCGAGCGCTACGGTTTTGCTGAGTGCTCGCCAGGTCGCGCTGCGCAATAAAACGCGGTACCTGCAGCGTTTAAGCGCGCTCGCCAGCAGTGGCATCAGCACGCGGGTGAAGAAGCCTTGCAGGGACTTTGTGATCTTGCTTGGGCCGTGCGCGGCCTGGCCATGGGCCTTGGTGAGTTTGAGCGCCAGCCTCAGTGTGACGGTGAAAGCAATCACCAAGGAAATCGCCATGCCCATGCTGGCGTTGATCGGGATCGGGCTCATGTACGGGCCCATCAGGCCGCTCACGAAGGCCATCGGCAACAAGGCCGCGATCACAGTGAAGGTGGCCAGAATGGTTGGCCTACCCACCTTGTCGACCGCGCGCGGGATGGGGACGGACAGCGGATCGTCGGGCTTGAGGCTCCGGTGCCGGCGGATGTTTTCGACCACCACGATGGCGTCGTCGACCAGGATGCCGATGGAGAAGATGAGCGCGAACAGCGAAACGCGGTTCAACGTGAAGCCCCAGGCCCAGCTGGCGAACAGGGTCGCGGTGAGCGTGAGGATCACCGCTGCGCCGACGATGATCGCCTCGCGCCGACCCAGCGCCAGGCCCACCAGAATGATCACGCTGCCGGTGGCAAAGATGAGTTTCTGGATCAGCTTGTTGGCTTTGTTGGCCTTGTTGGCTGCGGTCTGGCCATGGTCGCAGGTGATGGCCACTTCCACGTCTTCGGGGATCACGGTGTTGCGCAGCACGTGCAGGCGCTCGCGCACACCAGCGGCCACATCCACCGCGTTTTCACCCGGCTTCTTGGTCACGGTGATCGTCACCGCCGCGTGGCTTTGGCCTTGTTGTTCGGGGTGTGCCGTGTCGGCCGCGCCGGGGGTGAACCACACACAGCGCTGCGGCAGCTGCGCGCCCGCTTCCACCCGCGCCACCTCGCGCAAATAGATTGGCCGGCCCTGGCTGACGCCAACCACGATATCACCCACGTCTTTCGCGTTTTGCAGGAACTCGCCCGTCTGCACACTCAGCAGGCCCGGCTCGCCGGGCGCGGCAGCGGGGTTGGCGACAGACCCCGAGGGCATGGCCTGATTCGCGGCCGCAATCGCACCGTGCAGCGCCTGCACGCTCACACCGCGCTCGCGCTACCGGTTCGGCTCCAGCCACACATGCACCGCGCGGCCCGGGCCGCCGATGGTGACCACCTGGCGCGTGCCGGGTAAGCGCTTGGGTTCACTCTCCACCGAGTGCGCCACGCGCTGCAGGTCGAGCGCGCTGGCAGCGTCTTTTGTCCACAGCGTGGCGGCCAACACCGGCACGTTGTTGATGCCCTTGGGTTTGACGATCGGGGTGAGTACGCCCAGGCCTTGCGGCAGCCAGTCCTGGTTGGCGTTGAACACGTCGTACAGCCGCACCAGCGCCTCGGTGCGCGACACGCCCACCTTGAACTGCACCGTGAGCACCGCCACGCCCGGGCGCGACACCGAGTAGCTGTGCTCGATGCCCTGAATCTGCGACAGCACCTGCTCGGCTAGACCAGCCACCATCTTTTGCACATCCGCGCTCGACGCCCCGGGGAAGGGGATTGGCACATTGGCCATGTTGATCTGCGGCTCTTCTTCGCGCGGCGTCTCCAGCACAGCAAACAAGCCCAGCAACAAGGCCACGATGGCCAGCAACAGCGTGACAGCGTTGGACTGGAAAGGCGCGCGCGACCGAGCCAGAAAAGCGGGGCTTTTCGCATGCCGGGGTCGAAGAATGGCCGCTGTGTGGGTTGCTCGTGTTGGGCTGCTCACAGCGCTGTGGCAACAGCGCTGCTCAAACCGGTACGCACCGGGTCCAACGCCACGCGGTCGCCCGCCTTCAGACCGGCCAGCACCCCCAGACCCGCCTTGCCATGGCTGGCGCTGGTGCGCACCGCGCGCAGCGAAAAACCATCGGGCTGACCCTCGCCGCGCCGGGTCACCACATAGACGGCGGTCAGCTCGCCACAGCGCACCAGCATCGACGCCAGCACCACCGTGCGCTGCTGCTCGCCACTGCCAACAAAACGCACCCGCACCCGCACCTGGCGCCCTGGCACCAGCTGGGCGGCATCAGCAGCGCTCAAATCAAGCCGCCATTCCACCGTCTGCGACACCGGATCGGCAGCGGGCAGGCTGGTGCTGGAGGCCGGCTTGACCCAGCGCCCCGAACCCAGCAAGCGCACCGCTTGCAAGCTGCCGTCCATCTCCAACCCGGCGCCCAGGGTCATGACGGGCGCCTGGGGGGGCCTGGAGGGCCCGTGGGTTCGGGCGCTGGCGGTTGCGCTGACCAGCAGCAGGCCGAGCGCGAGCAGCCACCGGGTGGGTGCTGCGGTGCGCGGGGCGGGGGAAGATGGGTTGGCCGACATGCGGGCTCCCATACCTGGCACATGTATTTCTGCATGCCACCAGGGGTACAAGTCGTTTCTTTTTTTGTTGGTTGTGGTCAGCCGGGGTTCGCCTCGGCGGGCGAGGTTGCTTTGACTTTTTTTTCTTGCTGGGCTAGCAAAATCAAGACAACAAAACCAACAACCGACCAATCAAGAAACAGCAAACGGCACCCGCTGCGCCACCGCACAAAGCAGCTCATAAGAAATCGTCCCAGCCGCCCGCGCCACCTCATCCACCGGCAACGCCACATCAAAAGAAGAAGAGCGTCCCCACAGCACCACCTCAGCTCCAACCCCCACCGCGTCACCACAGGGCGAAAGATCCACTGTGATCATGTCCATGCTGACCCGCCCCACGACGCGGGTGCGCACGCCGCCCACCAGCACTGGGGTGCCGGTGGGCGCGTGGCGCGGGTAGCCGTCGGCATAGCCACAGGCGGTCACGCCGATGCGCATCGGCCGATCGGCGGTGAAGGTTGAGCCATAGCCCACGGTGTCGCCCGCTTGCAGCGACTGCACGCCGATGACGCGGGTGCAGAGCGTCATGGCCGGCTGCAAATCCCAGCTGGCGGCGGTCTGCTCGGGGTGGTCGGGCGCACCGCCGTAGAGCGCGATACCCTCGCGCACCCAGTCGGCCGCCAGCGTGGTGACCGCCCCCTCGCCGCCTGGGCCTCGCAAGGGGCTGCTGGCGTGGCGCAGGATGGCGGCGCTGTTGCACAGGGTGCGCTCGCCCGGCAGGTCGGCGGTGGCGGCCTCGAAAGTGGCCACCTGGTGTGCGATGCCGCGCGGGCCGTCGGCGTCGCTGAAGTGGGTCATGAGCGAGATTTCTTCCACCTGCGGCAGTGCATTCAGGCGCGCCCAGGCGGCGCGAAACGCGGTGGGGGTGAAGCCCAGGCGGTTCATGCCGCTGTTGAGCTTCAGAAACACGCGGTGTGGCAGCTGCGTTTTGTGGCGGCTGAGCCATTCGATCTGTTCGGTGCAGTGAACCGTGTGCCACAGGTGCAGCCGCGAACACAACTCCAGGTCACGCGGCTCAAAGGCACCTTCGAGCAGCAAAATGGGGCCGCGCCAGTCGAGCGCGCGCAGGCGCTGCGCCTCGTCTAAATCGAGCAGGGCAAAACCATCGGCGCTGCGCAGAGCGTCGATGCAGCGCTCGATGCCATGGCCGTAGGCGTTGGCCTTGATCACCGCCCATACCTGGGCGTCGGGCGCGCGCCGACGGGCCTGGTTCAGGTTGTGGCGCAAGGCTTCGGGGTGGACAGTGGCAAGAATCGGACGGGGCATAACGGCAAGTAAAAAAGTGGCTGAACAACAGAAAAAAACCTGGGGAGGGCAAGCCCGAGCTGGGTCCCAAACCGCTGGCCCAGCGGGTCGGGTCGTTCACAGTCGGCCACAACCGCCGTGCTATAACCCGCCATCGTTGGAGACACCCGCCGAACTTTCGCACAAATTCCCCGCGCCCCGCAGCGCATGCAACCTGGCTGGTTCGCATGGCGCTGCCGGGACTGGCCAGGGCCCCAGCCGGCCTTTGGAGAGACCGCTCGACCGGGCTTTCGGGCGCACACCAAACGCCCCATGAAGCGCGGCTTCTACACCATCATGACAGCGCAGTTCTTCAGCTCGCTGGCGGACAACGCGCTTTTTGTGGTGGCGATCGAGCTGCTGCGCACGCAGCGCGCGCCGAGCTGGCAGGCCGCTGCGCTGGTGCCGCTGTTTGCACTGTTCTACGTGATCCTGGCACCCTTCGTGGGCGCGTTTGCCGATGCGCGGCCCAAGGGCCAGGTCATGTTCATCAGCAACGCGATCAAGGTGATCGGCTGCCTGCTGATGCTGTGGGGCGTGCACCCACTGTTGGCCTACACCGTGGTGGGGCTGGGCGCCGCAGCCTATTCGCCCGCCAAATACGGCATCCTCACCGAGCTACTGCCGCCATCGCAACTGGTCAAGGCCAACGGCTGGATCGAGGGCCTGACCATCGGCTCCATCATTTTGGGCGTGTTGTGCGGCGGCCAGCTGATCGCGCCCTACGTGTCCAGCCGCCTGCTGGGGCTGGACCTGCCGTTCATGCACACCGGCATCAACACCCCGCCCGAGGCCGCGATTGCGGTGCTGGTGCTGGTGTACGCGGTGGCGGCCTGGTTCAACACCCGCATCCCGCTGACCGGTGTCACGCCGCGGCCGATGCCCAGCAACCCGATCGCCCTGCTGCCCGATTTCTGGCGCTGCAACCAGCGTCTGTGGCGCGACCGGCTGGGCCAGATCTCGCTGGCCACCACCACCCTGTTCTGGGGTGTCTCGGGCAACCTGCGCTACATCGTGCTGGCCTGGGCCGGGGCGGCGCTGGGTTACTCGACCTCGCAGGCCTCGGCACTGGTGGGCGTGGTGGCGGTGGGCACCGCGGTGGGCGCGGTGGTGGCGTCTGTGCGCATGAAGCTCGACCAGGCGACCCGCGTCATACCGCTGGGCATTGCCATGGGCGTGCTGGTGATCGCCATGAACTTCATCGACAACGTTTGGGTGGCAGCGCCGTTCCTGATCCTGCTCGGCGGCCTGGGGGGCTTCTTGGTGGTGCCGATGAACGCCCTGCTGCAACACCGGGGCCACAACCTGATGGGGGCCGGCCGCTCGATTGCGGTGCAAAACTTCAACGAACAGGCCTGCATTCTGGGTCTGGGTGCGCTTTACAGCTTCTCCAATGCGGCCGGCGTCTCGGCCTTTGTTGCGATCACCGTGTTCGGCTTGGTGGTCGCTGGCTTCATGGGCGTGATCGCGCTCTGGCACCGCCACAACCAGCGCGTGTACGGACCGGAGCTGGAGCGGCTGCTGGAAATTGCGCGCCGCGACGATCTGCACGGCTGAGGGGCCCCCCGCCGCATGGGCGGGGCCTCGGGACAGGCCGGCAACGGACGCCCACGCTGCTGAAGCAAAGGGTCAGCCCGTCTGAGCCAGCCTGGGCGAAGCCAGCCGCCAGCCGGCCCAGGACACAGCGCCGCAGATCAGCAGGGTCCACAGGGTGTGGCTGGGGTAGTGGGCGCCGCGCAGGGTTTGCACCGTACCCGCAATGAGGCCAGCCAGCAGCAGGGCGGTGAGCCACCGCCAGCCGGCTGCGGGCGCGCGACGCGTGCCCGGCGGGGGCAGCAGCCAGGGCAGGCACAGACCCAGGAAGGCAAAGCCGCTGGATGCGTGGCCACCGGGGAAACAGCGGCCCGAGCCGCCGTCGCTGCCCTGCCACAGGCTCCAGTGCGACACATAGCGCGCGCTGCCGCCAAACATTTGCAGGTCCCAGGGGCAGCTGGTGTGGCTGCTGGTTTTCAGCAGGTTCACCGCCAGCAGGCTCAGCGCCACCAGCAGCAGCAGCGTTAGCCGCTCACGCCGTGGCAACAGCAGCGGTGTCAGACGGGACAGGCTCCAGTGGCTGGGCCACAGCGCCCAGATCGCCATCAGCCCATACAGGCCCACGAATGCCTGGCGCCAGGCCCCGTGCATCACCTGTTTCAGAAACCACTGGTTTTGCAGCGCAAACCCGCTGGCTGTGCCCAGCCGCTGCATCACCGACAAATCGGCCCCGCTCAGGTCCCACAACAGGGTAAACGCCAGCAGCAACAGCAGCCACCGGGCCACCGGCGGCGCGGTTCGGGCGGGTGAATCGAGCGGCTTGGCGGGGGCGGTAAGGGGCATGGGCAGTCAGTGTGGTGGCGCGGGGTTAAGTCTTGCTTAACGGCAACGCCACCCGCGCGGCACGCACGACCCCACGCACCGGATAATCCGGCGCAGCGGCTGGCCCAGCCTGCGACAACTTCAGCGGACCCGCTATGCGCGCCTTGGTGGTGGAAGACGATCCCGGCATTGCCAGCGCCCTGGTGGCCTCGTTGCGCCGGGCCGGTTATGCGGTGGACCAGTGCGCCACCCTGCGTGCGGCTTGGGCGGCGCTGTCGGTGGAGCCATTCGATGTGATGCTGCTCGACCTTGGCCTGCCCGACGGCGACGGGCTGGACCTGCTGGCCCGGTTGCGCCGCGTGGCACCCGGCGCCAGTGGCACGGGGCCGCAGCCCGACATACCGGTGCTTATCATGACCGCGCGCGATGGCGTGAGCGACCGCATTGGTGGCCTGGACAGCGGCGCCGACGACTACATCGTCAAACCGTTCGACGCCAACGAGCTGCTGGCCCGCTTGCGCGCCATGCTGCGCCGGGCCAGCGGGCGCAGCCAGCCGCTGATCACACACGGCGAGATCGCGCTCGACCCGGCGGCGCACACGGTACACCGCGCCGGCGTGCCGGTGCCGCTGGGCGCCAAGGAATTTGCGCTGCTGCTCACGCTGCTGCGGGCCAGCCCCAATGTGCTGTCGAAACCGCGCTTGGAGTCGGCGCTGTACGGTTTTGGCGAAGCACTGGAGAGCAATGCGCTGGAGGTGCATGTGCACCATCTGCGACGCAAGCTCGGCGAGTCGCTGATCAAGACAGTGCGCGGTGTGGGCTACTGCGCGCCGGCAGTAGACGCTGTTGCCGCGACCGCCACCGCCACCGGACAGCGCCGCCCATGAATCAGCCCGACACCGCCACACCGCGACCGCAGCCAACGCCATTGCGCGACGCATTGGCGCCTGGTACACGCCCGCGCCCCGCCCTGTGGCGCCATCTCTGGAGCTGGACCTTCGGCGCGGTGCTGGTGGTGTGGATCACGCTGGTGGCAGTGGCCTGGTCGACCGGTTTTCGCGAGGCGCGCAAGTTCATCGACGGCCAGCTGGTGGCCACCGCGCAACTCTGGCTGGCCACCTCGCCTGCAGACAAGCCCATACCACCGCCAAGAACGGTTGGCGTTGATGACGAATACATTCCCGATCTGGCGGTGCTGGCCTGGACCGATGGCCTGCTGGACACAGACACCCACCAGCTCGCTGGCGCGATCGCACTTGATCGCCTGAAACAACCCGGACTGACCGACGTCACCTACACCAACGGCGACAGCCCGCGCGAATGGCGCGCCTACGTGGTCGCGCAACCGCAGGGCGAGCGCGCGCGACGCGTGGCTGTTTTGATGGACAAGGACGAGCGCCATGCCCTGGGGCTGGACATGGCAGAACACGTGGCCTTGCCTGCCTTGCTGCTGCTGCCGCTGGTGGCCCTCATGCTGTGGTGGACCATCCGCCGCGGCTTGCAACCGCTGGAGCGGCTCTCAAACGAGGTCGCCGAACTCGACAGCGCCGCCGGGCAACGGCTCAACACCGAGCACCGCCACCGCGAGTTCGTGAGCACCGTGTCCGCCATCAACACCCTGGTCGACCGCCTGCAGGCGCAGGCCGAACGCGAGCGGGCGTTTGCCTCGGATGTGGCGCACGAGCTGCGCACGCCGCTGACCGCCATCGCGTTGCAAGCCAGCGTGGCGCAACACGAACCCACGCCTGAACGGATGGCGCAGCTTGAGCAGGAGGCGCTGCGTGCGGGGCGCATCCTGTCGCAGTTGCTGGACCTGGCGCGTGCGCAGCGCCACGGCGGCACCAGCGGTACCGGCGAGGCAGGGCATCCCCTGGCGGCACTGGATCTGGCCGAGGTGGCCGCAGAGCTGGTGGCCGAGCACGCGCCACAGGGCCACGCCAGCGGGCACGAGCTGTCGCTGCTGGCGCCCATTGAGCCGGTGCAGGTGCACGCTGCGCCATTGCTGCTGGAGCTGGCGCTGCGCAACCTGATCGCCAACGCCTTGCGCCACACGCCGCTTGGCACGCAAATCGTGGTGGAAATCTGGCGCAGCGCTGAGGCACAAGGCGTCTCGGTCAGCGACGACGGCCAGCGTGCGGGCGCCGCGCCAGTCCATGTCAGTAACGACGGCCTGGGGCTGGGCCTGCGGCTGGTTGAGCGGCTGGCCGAGCAGATGGGAGCACAGCTGGAGCGCAGCGGCGGCACCGTGCCCATGACCACCTGCTTCAGCCTGCGCTGGCCAAGCTGAGCGCGCTGACCGCTGACCGCTGGCCGCCATGGCAAGCGTTGGCGCAGATAAGGTTGGCTTAACCCGCGCTGCCTACGCTGGCGACGCCAGGCTGTTCTGGTGTTCGCTGGTGTTCCATGTCTTTTGCTGCTCTGGCGCTTGCGCCCGCCACACCGAGCCCATCGGCCGCCGAGCGCCGCCCGTTTCAGGCCGTCTGGCTGATTGCGCTGTGGCTGGCCGGGCCTGGCAACCTGCCGCTGTGGCAGCGCGTTTTTGGGCTCGATGACACCCTGGCGCACCGCCTCGCGCTGCTGGCTGGCCTGGGCCTGGTGGTCGCCAGCGCCACCGCCGCAGTGCTCTCGCTCCTGAGCTGGCCGCGCGTGTTGCGCCCGGCTGCCACCGCGCTGGTGCTGGTGGCGGCATTCAACACCCACTTTATGTGGCAATACGGCGCGGTGATCGACCCGACCATGATCGCCAACGTGCTCCACACCGACACCCGCGAGGTGCGCGACCTGCTCTCGCTGCGCCTGCTCGGCACCGTGCTGCTGGTGGCCGGGCCGCCGCTGTGGTGGCTGTGGCACCGCCCGATCGCCGCGCGCCCCTGGTGGCGCCAGACCGGGCGCAACCTGGCGGGCGTTTTCACCGGGCTGCTGCTGCTGGTGGGCGTGGGTTTGCTGAGCTACCAGGGCCTGGCCTCGCTGATGCGCAACCACAAGCAAGTGCGCTACATGATCAACCCGCTCAACAGCGTGTACGCCGCCGGCCGGGTCGCCGCCGACCAGCTGCCGCAGCAGGTGCGCACGCTGACGCCGGCGGGCGAAGACGCGATGCTCGGCGCGGGCTACGCCACCCAGCAGCGGCCGCCGCTGCTGATGCTGGTGGTGGGCGAAACCGCACGCGCACAAAACTGGGGCCTGAACGGCTATGCACGCGACACCACGCCTGCGCTCAAGCGCTGGCAGCAGCAGGGCGATCTGGTCAATTTCCCTCAGGTGCGGTCTTGCGGCACCAACACCCATGTGTCGCTGCCCTGCATCTTCTCGCCGCTCACCCGCGAGCAAGGCGGCGACAAAACCCCCACCCAGGAAAACCTGCTGGATGTGCTGCAGCGCGCTGGCTTGGCGGTGCTCTGGCTGGACAACCAGTCGGGCTGCAAGCGCGTCTGCGAGCGCGTGCCCAATGCCAGCACCCGCGAGCTGAAGCTGCCCGGCCTGTGCGCCGACGGCGGGTGTTTCGACGAAGCCATGCTGAGCGGGCTGGACGCGCGCATCGCCGCGCTCGACCCGGTGCGCCGCGCGCGCGGCGTGGTGCTGGTGCTGCACCAGATGGGCAGCCACGGCCCCGCTTACGCCAAGCGCTCGCCAGCCGAGCGCAAGCCGTTCATGCCCGAGTGCACCAGCAACACGCTGGCGGACTGCGCGCCCGATCAGTTGGTCAATGCCTACGACAACTCAATCACCTACACCGACCACTTCCTTGACCAGTCGCTGCGGTGGTTGCAGCAGCAGGCCAAGGCGAGCCAGTACGACACGGGGCTGATTTACCTGTCGGACCACGGCGAGTCGCTGGGCGAAAAGGGGCTGTATCTGCACGGCGTGCCTTACGCCTTTGCCCCTGAGCAGCAGACCCGCGTGCCCATGGCCGTCTGGCTCTCACCCGCGCTTCAGCAGCGCAGCGGCGTGCGCGCCGACTGCCTGCGCCAGCGCGCTGCCCAGCCGCTCTCGCACGACAACCTGTTTCACACCGTGCTGGGCCTGATGGACGTCTCAACAAAGGTTCGCGAGCGCGCGCTCGATGCCACGGCGCCATGCAAGCCTTAGGGTGTTGTCCAGGCAACGACTTGCCCGGCGGGCATGCAGGTGGGCAAAGTTTGGGGTGCGCGCAGCTGTGATCGAACCAGGCTGAGTGGGTAGACTTCGTCGGCGCTTTTAAGCACCTCCATCAGCCGCCCGTTGTTTCACTTCTCCACGAAAGCCGCCCGCCCATGAATCCGCTCGACCAGCGCCTGTTTTTCTGGCTGAACCTGAGCGATCAAGCCCCGCCCTGGCTGATGCAGCTGGCCTTGTTTGGCAGCACGGTCTGGCCCAAGGTGATGCTGGTGGCTGTGATGCTGGCCCTGGTGGTGGGCCCGGCCCACTGGCGCCGCGCCGCGCTGCACGCTGTGCTGGCGATGTTGGTCGCCTGGCTGATCGTGCGCGGCATTTCCAGCGCCTGGCCCCAGCCGCGGCCTTTTGTGCTGGGCGTGGGCCAGCAGTGGCTGGCCAAAGAACCCTCGCCCAGCTTCCCGAGCAGCCACGCCGCCATTGCCTGGGCGGTGGGTGCGGCGGCTTGCTGGTGGGCCCACCACCCGCTGGCGCGCACGGCGCTGCTGCTCAGCGCGCTGCTCATAGCCTGGAGCCGTCTGGCGTTGGGTCTGCATTTCCCGTCAGACACCGTCGCTGGCATCTTGGTCGGCGTGCTGGCGGCCTGGGCCACGGTGGCCCTTGCGCGTCTGCTGGCGCAACGCCTAGGGCGGGGCTTTCGGGGAGTCCAGCCGCTCGCCATGCCACCGGCTCGCTGATTCACCGTCTCGGCTGTCACAGCGCTGGCGATCAGGTGGGCGCCGATGTTGCCGGCAGGCTCAGCTGCACCCGCAGGTCGCCCAGGGGGCTGCAGCCCAGCTCGACCGACCCGCCACACAGGCCTGACAACGCCGCCACGGTGTGCAAGCCCAGCCCAGAGACTGGCGCCAACCCGTCCAGCCGCACACCGCGTGTGAGCGCGGCAGCACGTCGCTCAGGCGCAATGCCCAGCCGGTCGTTGTTGATCGTGGTCTGCAGCCGCTGGCCCTGCTGTTGCCGTTCAACCGCCACCGTGTCGCGTGCCCAGCGACCGGCATTGCCAAGCAGCTTGCCCCGCATTTCTTGCAGATCCCGCACCTCGCCAGCAAACCAGATCGCGTCGTCCGATGTTGGCGCTCGCCAGCCGAGCGCACGGGCCGCGTGCACCTTGCCCATCACCTGAAGCAGCCTCTGTAGCACCCGGTCAGCCGCTGCGCGCTGACCGGGTGAATCCCGCGTGACAGGTGCGCACAGGCCAGGTGCCAGTCGAGCTGCCGCTGCGCCAGCGCCGCCCGCTCGGCCACCAGCACAGGCAAGGTCTCGCGCGCGCCATCACCGCCAGCGGCGTCTTGAGCGCATGGGCCAAAGAGCCAGCCTGGGTGCGGACGCGCCCTGTGGCCTCGGCGTTGCGTTCAAGTAACGCATAGAAATTTTGGAGCGGGGTTGCAGCTCATCGGGAAAGCTGCCTGGCGGACGCGGCTCGCTGCTTGCGCGCACCCGCTTGAGCACACGCTGCAAGGCTTTGAGCGGCGCCAGTCCCGCTGTGGGCTGAGCCAGCGACAGCGACAGCATCCGTCTGACGCCACGCACCGCCTGCGCGGTTGGCGCCAGGTCTGCAGCCGCACCAGCGGCAGCGGTTGTTCCTGGGGGCCAGTGGCCTGGGTGCGCACCGCTGCCCATCGGCCATTGCATCGGCCTGCAGCGGCAAGCTGTTGTGCCACAGCGAGCGCAAGCGCAGTGCGCCGCGTTTGGCCGTCAACACTCGGTTGGTCAAGCTCGCTGTAAAGACCGGTGTAAGGCCACTGCCAGCGCGGGTCTGACAGGCGCTGCAGGGCGATCTGCGGCTGCCCCGAAGCGTCCACCTCCAGCCGAGCGGTGAGCTGGTCGAGCTGTTCGGGGAGGGCCAATTCGAGCAGCCTAAGCTACCTGCTCGCGCAACAGGCCCGCGAGCAGCAGGGCGGCCAGCACCAGCGCCACACCCAGCGCCACCGCAGTGGCCGCCAGCAGCCGAAAACACAGCGAGCCTGGGCGCCAGCGGTTTGAAGGCTGGGTCTGCTGTGCGTGCGCTGCGGCGTGCTTCATGCGAGAGACACCAACCAATAGCGCTTGGCCGCGCGCCGTCTCGACTGTCTCGGTCGCCTCGGCGGGCAGCTTTCTGCGCAGCCGGCCGATGAAGACCTCGATGCTGCTGAAATGCCGTCAAAGTCCTGCGCCAAAGTGTGCGCGGTGCGCGCGGTGCGCTCGGTGCGCGAGACCACCGCGCCGGGCCGGTGTATCTGGAGGGCCTGCTGCTTGTGCTCGCGGCTGACAAGCATGGCTGGTTGCCCGGCCACACAAACGCGCGCGCTGCGTGTGTCCAGCTCAATCGGTCCACACTGCAACACCGGCGAGGCCAGCCCGCTGGCGCGGCGGATCAGGGCACACTGGCGCGCCAGCGGTTCTTCGGTGCGAAAAGGCTTGGTGAGCAGCCGTCGGCGCCAGCGTCGATGCCAGCCACTTTCTCGCTCCAGTTGCCGCGTGCGGTGGGGATCATCACCGGCAAGGTGCGGCCGGCTGCGCGCCAGCCCCGCAGCACGGTGGGGCCATCGGGTACCGGCAGGCCCAAATCAAACACCACCACGTCGAGGTTTTCGGTCTCGCTTAGAAACCGCGCGTTGCGTCCGTTGTCGGTCTCGTCCACCACACAGCCCACTGCTTCCAGCGACCGCCGAAGCTGGCGGCGCTCAGTGGACCCGTCTTAGATCAGCAAGAGTTTCATGGCTGTGTTCTGCTTCGCAACACCTCGGCGGTTTTGGCGTCGAGTTCGAGCTTGACGAGCTGCCCATCGCGCTGCAGCAGCTTGATCTCAAAGACCCAGCCGTCCCGTCCGTGGTCGCTTTCCCGCTCCAGCTCCACTCCCAGCACCTGCCCCGGGTGGGTGGCGGCGAGCTTCTCAAGCACCGCAGGCAGCGGCAGCACCTGCCCGGCCTGAACCGCCTGGCGTGCGCGTTCGTCCTCTTTGTCGCTGGCTCGGGCGAGAGGCGTGGCCAGTAGGCCAGCCAGCAGGCAGGCGGCAGAAAGGTGGCTCATCAAGAGGGACATGGGTGGGTCTCCAAAAAACGTTGATTTCCATTCGGCAACGCGACCATGGTGGCCGGTCTTTCCTGAAACGCCGGTGAACGCCGCCTGCAGCCAGTGTACGGGAGCGGTTTTTCATGGTGGCTCCAACCGGAGGCGATTCACCATGCAGGCCCATGCGTCCTTTGAACGCGTACGCGGCCCGCAAGCGGCAGCCTCTGCTGCCACACCCAAGCCCACCCGCCGCGTGGTCGATGCGCCCACGCGCATGCTGCGCAGGCGCTTCGCCTTGTGTTTTGTCGGCGCTTGCTGCTCATCACGTTGGGCCGCAGGCTGGCTGGTCTGCTGGGCTTTCGCGTGCTCTGCGGCCTGTTCGGCCCAAAACACACCTGCCTGTGTCTGATGTGGCGCGCGCTTGGCAGCGCGCCAGCCTGGCTGGAGTCGTTGCCCCAGGCCCGTTCGATTGCCGCCAGCAACTGGCGCCAAGGACAAAACCTGCTGGCGGCGCTGGGCGTGGTCACGCTGCTGCTGGTGGTGCTGCCGCTCACCCTCAGGGGCTACGCCACCCACAACGAATGGAGCGACTTTCCTGGTCGGGACTTGACAGGTAGGCGATCTGCGCGGGCTATTTGATGAAGCCGTGCTCCCTGCGGTGATGGCCCATGTGGCCCTCATCACAGCCTGCAGCCTGCTGCGGCGCAAGAGCCAAGCGCAGCCCATGCTGAGGGTTCGCGTTGAAGGCACAGGGCGAAACCTGGTAAAGAGAAACCACGCCCAGCTCGCGACCCTGCTCTTGATCGCCGTGTTGGCTTTCTGGTCGTGGGCGTGGCAGCAATCGCCAGACGGTCGTGCGTCGGCCTCGGCTTGGAGCGGGCTGGCGAGCGATCAACGAAGCGGCCATCACCGTGACAGCGATGGCGATGGCGATGGCGATGGCGATGAGGATGACGATTGAACCTGCTGACCCAGCTTGCGTACAAGGTTTGTCGGTGCGCAGGCCGCTCCTACAATTCAACCCGTCCCGCACCCCTGATCGGTATCCGCCATGCAATTCCTTCGCTTTTCCGACCTCTGCGCCAGTGGCCAAGCCACTGGCAAGCGCGTCTTCATCCGTGCCGATCTCAACGTGCCCCAGGACAACCAGGGCCGCATCACCGAAGACACCCGCATCCGCGCCAGCATCCCGGCTATTCAGATGGCGCTGGACGCGGGCGCGGCGGTGATGGTCACCAGCCACCTGGGCCGACCCACTGAAGGGGAATTCAAACCCGAAGACTCGCTGGCCCCCGTGGCTGCACGCCTGGGCCAGCTGATGGACCGCTCGGTGCGCCTGGTCGCCAACTGGGTCGATGGCGATTTTTCTGTGGCGCCCGGTGAGGTGGTGATGCTGGAAAACTGTCGCTTGAACAAGGGCGAAAAGAAGAACGACCCCAATCTCGCCATGAAACTCGGCGCGTTGTGCGACATCTTTGTGCACGACGCCTTCGGTACCGCCCACCGCGCCGAGGGCACCACCTACGGCATTGCCGAAACGGCACCGATGGCCTGTGCCGGTCCGCTGTTGGCCGCCGAGATGGACGCGATTTCCAACGCGCTGGCCAATCCGAAACGCCCACTGATCGCCATCGTTGCCGGCTCCAAGGTCAGCACCAAACTCACCATTCTGAAAAGCCTCTCTGCCCATGTCGACGGCCTCATCGTCGGCGGTGGCATCGCCAACACCTTCATGCTCGCGGCCGGATTGAAGATCGGCAAGAGCCTGGCCGAATACGATTTGCTGGACGAAGCCAAGGCTGTGATCGCGTCCATGAAAGCGCGCGGTGCAGCGGTGCCGATTCCCAGCGATGTGGTCACCGCCAAGACCTTCAGCGTCGACGCCAACGCCACGGTGAAAGCCGCCACCGATGTGGCCGACGACGACCTGATCTTGGACATCGGCCCCGAGACCGCGAAGCTGCTGGCCGAGCAGCTGATGAAGGCCGGCACCATCGTCTGGAACGGCCCGGTGGGCGTGTTCGAGCTCGAAGCGTTCGAGAACGGCACCCAGGTTATCGCCCAAGCCATCGCCGCCTCCAGCGCGTTCAGCATCGCTGGCGGTGGCGATACCCTGGCCGCGATTGCCAAGTACGGCATCGAGAAGCAAGTGGACTGCATCTCTACCGGCGGTGGCGCGTTTCTGGAGGTGCTGGAGGGCAAGACCTTGCCGGCGTTTGCGGTGCTGGCGCGGCGGGCGAACTGAAACAGCCACGGGGACCGACGTTTGGCCCAGCCCCGTGTGCAGCCTGGGCCAGGCCTGGGTGATGCAAGCGGCGGTGCAACCGGCGGTGCAAGCGGCGGTGCAACCGGCGGTGCAAGCGGCGGTGCACAGGCTCTGGTTTGGTGGAGCGCGCCGAAATCGGGAAACCGCGGCGGCTCTGACCGGTCTCGACCATGTGGCGCGCTGCCCCAGCGAATGGCTGTGCGGCTGCGTTGCTGTCGCGGCTGAGGTCGACTTTGGAGGGCGGTATTTCGGTGCTGCGTGCCAGCGCCTGAGGCGGGGTATACCGCCGAGATCGACGCCAGACCAGCGGTGGGTGCGCGCCGCGCGTTGTCGCCTAAAGCGTGTGCGCTGAGGCCAACAAATCCCGCGTGCGCAAAGCTTCCTGGCGCGCGGCAGCGGCGAAATCGTCGCCGTTGCTGGCATACAGAATGGCGCGCGAGGCGTTTACCACCACCGCGCCAGTGGTGGCCCCAGTGGCATTGGTGCGCAGCCCGGCACGCACCGTGGCCAGCGCATCACCGCCTTGCGCGCCGACGCCAGGAATCAGCAGCGGTAAGGTGGGTGCGAGCGCGCGCACGCGCTCGATCTCAGCCGGGTAGGTGGCGCCGACCACCAGACCCAGCTCGCCGTTGCTGTTCCACGGCCCTTGCGCCAGACGCGCAATGTGTTCGTACAAGCGCGGCTCACCGTCCACCGAGGCCAGGCGCTGGTTCTGAAAATCGTCACCGCCGGGGTTGGAGGTGCGGCACAGCAAAAAAGCGCCCTTGCCGTGGTACTTCAAATAGGGCTGCACCGAGTCGAAACCCATGAACGGCGAGAGCGTGACCGCGTCGGCGCCGTAGCGCTCGAAGGCCTCGATCGCGTATTGCTCGGCGGTGCTGCCGATGTCACCGCGCTTGGCATCCAGGATCACCGGCACCTGCGGCGCCACACGCTTCATGTGTGCCACCAGGCGTTCGAGCTGGTCTTCGGCGCGGTGGGCGGCGAAGTAGGCGATTTGCGGTTTGAAGGCGATCACCAGGTCGGCAGTGGCGTCGACGATGGCGGCGCAAAACGCAAAAATGCGGCTGGCGTCGCCTTTGAGATGGGCGGGAAACCGGGCCGGATCGGGGTCCAGACCCACGCACAACAGAGATTGGTTTTGCGCTTGGGCGCGCTGCAGCAGGTGGGTGAAACTCATGGCGCGATTTTAATGAGCACGCCAAGCGCCTTTGGCCCAGCGCCGTGACCGCGATGCACAATCTCGCTCCCCACCCGCCTGCGCCCATGCGCACCCTGCCTGACCCACCAACAACCGATCCTGCTTGTGCTGCTCACGCTGGCCTGGGGTGTGAACAGGCCCCGATCATGAAACTCGGCGTCACCGGCGGCACTAGCGGCACCGGCTTCCCGGCGCTGAGCTGTCGCAGCCTGTCGATGTGACCGGGGCTGGCGGGTGTGTTGCTGTGGCGCCGCGTGCCTCTCAGGGTCGGGCGCGAGCACTGGCGCGAGCTGGCGGTGCTGACCGTGTTCAACATGCTGTTTTGGCACACGCTGATCATCTTGGAAGTGCAGTCGCTCTCCAGCAGACGGGCCGCGATTCTGGGCTACACGGTGCCGATTTTTTCGGCCGTGCTGGGTGCGATTTGGTTTGGCCAGCGCCTTGCCGGGCGGGCCTGGCTTGGCTTGGCTTGGCGTGGCGTGGCGGCTGCCGCGCTTGGCGTGTTGCTGCTGCTGTGGCCCGAGATCACCGCGCTCTCGGGCCGGCCGCAGGGCGTGGCGATGGTGCTGGTGGCCGCGGCCGGTTGGGCCGTGGGCACCCAGCTGATACGCCGCACCAGCGGCTGCAGCCACGCTGGCGCTGTCGTTCTGGATGACGCTGTTCACCGCCATCTGGATGACCGCGCTGGCGATTCTGTTTGAGCACCAGCGCTGGAGCTGGCCCAGCGCGCCGGGGTGGGGCGCCATCGCTTACAACGCGCTGGGCGTTTTTGCCTTCGCCTTGGTGCTCTGGCTGATGCTCGCGCGCGATCTGCCACCGATCGCCTCCACCCTGTCGGTCATGTTCATTGCGGTGCTTGGTGTGTTCGGTGGCGCGCTGTGGCTGGGCGGGACACTGCGCTGGCAAGACTTGGCAGCGGTGGCGCTGGTGGTACTGGTGGTGCTGGTGGTGCTGGTGGGGCTGGTGATACTGGTGGTGCTGGCGATTGCAACCGAGTTGTGGCCCCCGCGCTCTGCCACTGTGCGGGAAATCCGCCCCGAGGGGGGCTGATTTGCCGCACAGCGGCCGGGTGGTCAACCAGCGGTACCTTGCGCCGCCGGCTACCCAGGCTGACCCAGCGCGCGCGCAGTTTCCAGCGCCAGGCACAGGTCGGCCCAGGCTTTGGCTTTGTCGATGGGGGTTCGCAGCAGGTAGGCGGGGTGGTAGGTGACGATCACCGGCACGCCCTGGTAGCGGTGCACGCGGCCGCGCAGCTTGCCGATGGGCTCGTCGGTTTGCAGCAGCGACTGCACCGCAAACCGCCCCATGGCGAGGATGATTTTGGGTTGCAGCAGCGCCACCTGGCGCGCCAGGTAGGGCGCGCACTGCGCCACCTCGGCCGGCTGTGGGTTGCGGTTAGACGGCGGGCGGCACTTGAGCACGTTGACAATAAAAGCGCCCTGCGCCCCGCTGCCGGTGCGGTTGCGGCCGACGGCGCGCAGCATGTTGTCGAGCAGCTCGCCGGCCGGACCCACGAAGGGCTGGCCCTCGCGGTCTTCGTTCTCGCCCGGTGCTTCGCCCACCACCATCCAGTCGGCTGTGGTGCTGCCAGCGCCAAACACGGTGTGGCGCCGGCTTTCACAAAGGCCGCAGGCGCGACAGGCGGCAACCGCGGCTTCGAGTTGCGGCCAGTCCATCTGGTCAATGCCGCCGGGGAGCGGCGACCAGCGCGGGTTGGCGGCCATCGCTGGTGCAGCAACGGGCTGGCGCGCAACCGGCGGCGCAACGGCGCGCGGTGTGCTGGCAGGCGCAGGTGCTGCCACAGCGCGCGCCACCGGCGCGGCGACCGTTGCAGCGGACTCTGCCGGGACCGGTGGCGGCGCCTTGGTCGGTGGCTGAGCGGCGTCTGCCACTGCTGGCGCCGCCACCGGCCTGGGCGCCCAGACGCGCACACCCATTTCGGCCAGCATGGCGCGCTGGCGCGCGTCGAGCTGCGGCACAAAAGCGCGATCAGGCGCGGTGGTGGCGGTGCCTGGGTCGGCGTCGTGTTCGCTCATGGAGATTCCCCCGGCGCTGGCGCCGCGTCAAGTTGCAGGCCCATCACCACCGCGTCTTCGCGGCCGGTAGATGGCGCGGGGTAGTAGGCACGTCGCAGACCCATCTGCTGAAAGCCATAGCGCTCGTAGACGCGGCGTGCGCGCTGGTTGCCCTGACGCACCTCCAGACACAGCCGCTGCGCGCGCTCGCCGCGCGACCACAGCACCAGCGCGTCAAGCAGGCAGCGCGCCCAACCCTGGCGCTGGTGGGCAGGCGCCACGGTGATGTTGAGCAGATGCACCTCGTCCACGCCCAGCATGGCGATCACGTAACCAAGCAGCAGCCGGTCATCGGCGCGCGGCGGGTGCACCAGCTCACCCGGCGCGGCTTCGCCAAGCAGCATCACGGCGGCGTAACCAGCCGCCAGGGAATCGGCGAAGTGTTTGCGCGACCAGGGGTGGGCGTAGGCGGCAGCCTCCACCGCCTGCACCGTGTCGAGATCGGCGGCGGTCATGGCAGCAAACGCGACCCGGCGCGCAGCGCCCACCGGCGTGGCGGCAGCGGCTGGCGCAGGCCAGCCGGCGGCGGGTGGCGCGTGGTGGGCCTGCGACGCGGTGGCGGCCATGGGAAGGCTCATGGACAGGTCCTTGAAAAACTCACTGGTCCAGCGGCGCCACTGGGTCGGCCGCAGCCAGCCGGGCCAGTTGCTGCTGGCGCAGCTGCTCGCGCTCGGCCGTGGTTTGCGCCACCTTGTCGCGCACATACAACGGCAAGGCCTGGTGCGCGCTGACCGCAGCGCCAGCCCTGAGTGCTTCGGGCGCCAGGTGCAGCAGCGCGCGCGCGGTTGGCAGCGCCAGCTGGCGGCGGCCGGGCAAAGCGCTGAACGCAGCGCCAAACATCTCGCCATAGGCCTCGAACACATTGCCCGCCAGCAGGTCGTCATGGCTGCCCGACGCTGCGGTGTCGGGCCAGGCGCTGCGCCACCAGCCGGCCAGCTCGGCGGGTGCACACAGGCGTGGCGGCTGCTGCTCCACCAGCGCGCCGTCGGTGCAGCGGTAGGCGCCCACATACATCTCGCCCATGCGCGCATCGAGCAGGGCGGCGACGCGCCGGGGTGCTGGCAAACCGGCCTCGGCTTGCAGAAAGCGCGCCTCTTCGGCCAACGCGGCCAGGGTGTCAACCGGCAACACCGGCAGGCCCTCGGGCCGGCCCGCGCCGCGCACGCCGTAAGCCAGGCCCTGGACCACCGCGCAGGCGGTGCGCAGCCCCGTGAACGAGCCCGGCCCACGCGCAAACACCAGCGCGTCCAGCTCGGCCAGCGCCCATCCCGCCTGGGCCAGCAGCGCGCCGATCACCGGCAGCAGCGTGAGCGAAGCCTGGGCCGCGCCGGGGCCGGTGTGCTGCCAGATCGGTTCGCCTGGCGAACCGCTGCCGAGCGCGACGGACACGCGGTCGGTGCTGGTTTCGATCGCAAGCAGGCGCAGGGTGGGGACGGGCATGGGCCATTATCGAGCAGGCCTGCGCCCAGCGAACCGGCCTGGGCCAACGCCAGCGCTTCCATAATGCCGAGACCCATGACCCGCTGTTCTTGCGCCCGCCCCACCGACCGCCCAATCGGCCGCTCCTTCTGGCCGGTCTGGGCGCTGCGCCTTACAGCCCTCCTGCTGGCCGCCGTGGCGCTGCCGGCCTGCGCGCAACTGCCGCCCAGCGTGAGCGCCGCCTTGCAGCGCGCCCAGGTTCCGGTGGACGCGATGTCGGCGCTGGTGGTGCCGGTTGACCCGCCGCTGGCCGAGCGCCTGCGTTACCGGGCCGATGCCTCGGTCAACCCGGCCTCGGTGATGAAGCTGGTGACCACATACGCCGCACTCGATCTGCTGGGCGCCGACTACACCTGGGACACCCAGTTCCTGACCGACGGCACCCTCGACCAGGGCGTGTTGCGCGGCAACCTCTATGTGCGCGGCGGCGGCGACCCCAAGTTGGTGCTGGAGCGGCTGCAGGCCGCTTTCTTTGCCCTGCAAGATCAGGGCGTGCGCGTGATCCTGGGCAACATGGTGCTGGACCACAGCGCCTTCGAGCTGCCCGCGCACGACCCCGGCGCCTTCGACGGCGAAGCCCTGCGGCCCTACAACGCCAGCCCCGACGCGCTGCTGGTCAACTTCAAATCGGTTGTGCTCACCTTCCAGCCCGACCCTGCTGCCGGTGTCGCCCGTGTGAAGAGCGAGCCGCCCCTGGCCGGCCTGGCGATCGACGCCACCGTGCCGCTGACCCGGCGCGGCGGCTGCGGCGACTGGCGCGCCAGCCTGCAAGCGCGCTTTGACAACGCGAACGCGATTCGCTTTGAGGGCAGTTTTCCGAGCACCTGTGGCGAGCGCGTCTGGCCGGTGGCCTACCAAGACCCGGCCAGCTACGCAGCGCGCGCGATGGAAGGGCTGTGGCGCGCCAGCGGCGGCGCCATCACCGGCCAGGTGAAGAACGGCCTCACGCCGCCCGGCGCTCGCTTGCTGCACAGCGCGCGCTCACTGCCGCTCTCAGACATCATCAGCGACGTCAACCAGTGGAGCAACAACGTGATGGCACAGCAGGTCTTCCTCACGCTCGGGCGCCTGGCGCCAGCGCGGGTCGATGCGCTGAGCGAGCCGCACAGCGCGCTGCAACCGATGCGCGCCGCCCGCTTCGAGCGCTCGCGCGAGGTGGTGGCGCGCTGGTGGAAAACCACCTTCGGCATCCGCCAAACCGCCCCGGTGATGGACAACGGCGCTGGCCTTTCGCGCGATGAGCGCATCACCCCCGACGCACTGGCCGAGCTGCTGCGCCACGCTGCGCGCTCCGCCCAGGGCGGGCAGTTTGTGCAAAGCCTCTCGGTGGCCGGCGTGAGCGGCACCGCCGCGCGCTGGGCCCAGGGGCGCGACAACGCCGCCCACGGCAATGCCTGGCTGAAAACCGGCACCCTGCGCGACGTCACCGGCATCGCCGGCTACGTCAACAGCCAAAGCGGCAAGCGCTATGTGGTGGTTGGCTTCGTCAACCACCCCAACGCCCCAGCGGCGCGCGGCGCGCTGGACGCGCTGGTGAAGTGGGCGGCAGAGCTGCCGGACTGAGCCTGTTTCACCACCCCCGTTTTCTATTCACCCCACCCAGAACACCATGACCTTGGGCGACATGATCGGTTTTGCTGCCGCCTGCCTGACAACGGTCAGCTTCGTACCGCAGGCTTGGCACACCTTTCGCACCCGCGACGTGAGCGGCATTTCACTCGGCATGTACGCCTGCTTCACGCTGGGCGTCTTCCTGTGGCTGGTCTATGGGCTGCTGGTCGGCGCCTGGCCGGTGGTGCTGGCCAATGCGATCACGCTGGCGCTGGCTGCCACGATTCTGGTGATGAAGCTTCGGTACTGAGCGTTTCCTGTGCGGGCCTCCATCTGCGGCGCCAGACACCCCACGTTTTCCCTCTGCCGACACAGAAGACAAAAATTTACATTTCCGGCACCATCCGGCTGGCTCGATGAGCCTCACCCATCTCTCTTCTATTTTGGAGATTTCCATGAACCTTCGAACCCGTTTGGCCGCCGTCTTGGGGGCCTTGTTGCTGGCGTCTTGTGGTGGGGGCGGGTCAGAGCCGTTCACCAGCAAAATCACGTCCGTCAAAGTTATGGGCGACAGCTTGGCAGACAGCGGTACGTTTACCGGTATTCCCGGATTTGGCCGAATTTTTTCGGTACAGGGCGGCGAGAGCGAGCCGAACGTGCTGTGGACCGAACGCACGGCAGCCATTCTGGGCACAGCGCAGCTGTGTAGCTTCTACCAGTTCACTGGCACCACCTTTGTAGCCAATCCCACGCCAGGTTGCACCAGCTATGCCATCGGTGGCGGGCGCATCAGCAACCCCGCATCGGCAGGTGGTGCTGCAAGCCCACTGTCGATCGTCAAGCAACTCGCGGATGCCAGCGCCGCAAGCAACTTCGCGGCTGGCGACTTGTTGCTGATCGATGGTGGTGGCAACGACGCTGCCGATCTGGTGGGTGCCTACTTACGAGCCAATCCCCCGCCAAGCGGCGATGGAGGTGCTGCTTACCAGGCGCTTCTTCTCACGCTGCTGAATCCGACCACCGTCGGTACGCTGCTGGGCACAGGCCCCAGCGGTGCCGCCCAGGCGGGAGGCGTTTATATGCTGGCCCTGGCCGACAAGTTCTATGCAGCCATCAAGACCAGCGCTCTGGACAAAGGCGCGCAGCGTGTCGCCATTCTCAACATGCCGGCAATCACCAACACACCACGCTTCCAGCTGGTTCTTGGCAGCATCGAGGCTGCTGCCGGCAAACCCGCACGCGATCAGGCAGAAGCCTTGTTCCGCTCCTGGGTCGAGGTCTTCAATCAGCGCTTGGCAGAGAAGGTGGCCAGCGATTCGCGGGTGGTGATCGTTGACTTTTTTAAGAGCTTTGATGACCAGCTCAGGGACCCCGCCCAGTTCGGGTTGACGAATGTGACCACGCCTGCGTGCCCTGTTATCGGCGTGGGAAGTGACAGTCTTCCAACGTACAACTTCCAGACCTGCACCGCCGCCGCACTGTCGGCACAGGTCCCACCTGCGGGTGCAACCGGTGGCGCCAACTGGTGGAAGACATACGCCTTCGCAGATGGCTTTCATCCCACGCCTTACGGTTACCAGCTGCTCGGTCAACTGGTGGCGAAGTCCCTGGCTTCGGCCGGCTGGTTGTAACGCTTCGACACTTTGAATTGGAGAAAACCATGAGCAAGACATTCCAAGTCCGCTGTGCTGTTGCCATGCTTGTGGCAGCAGCCAGCCAGGCCCAGGCCCAGGCCCAGACAGCGGGCAGCTGGCTGGTGCGCGGCGGTCTGACGCACATTTCCCCCGATGTCACCAGTGGCGATTTATCGACACCGACCTTCTCAGGAACCAAATCCGACGTGGGCTCCAGCACCCGTCTGAGCGGTGGGGTAACCTACATGTACACCGACCACTTCGCTGTGGACTTGCCGCTGGTCCTGCCGTTCAAGCACCGGCTCACCGGCGACGGCGCCATCGCTGGTGTGGGCAAGATCGGCGAGGTCAAAGCACTTCCCATCACCCTCTTCGCCCAGTACCGTTTTGGCGAAGCAAAGGCCCAGTTTCGGCCCTATGTGGGTGCCGGCCCGACCTACGTGAAATTTTTCAAGGAGCGAAGCACGCCAACGTTGTCGGCACTGACCGGCGGAACCCCGGGCAACCCCACCATGCTCTCGGTGGAGTCCAAGCTGGCACTGACATTGCAGGCTGGTGTGTCGGTGGCGCTCAATGAGCGCTGGTTTCTAGACGCCATGGTCGCCAAGACCTTTCTCAAGTCCCGTGCCACCCTGTCTACCGGGCAGACGCTGGACATCAAGCTCGACCCGGTCACGGTCAGCCTGGGCGTGGGCATGCGCTTCTGAGTGGGTGCTCGGCTGCGCCGGGTCGTTGTCCAGGCTCAGGCGGCGGCCCGTTGCAGGCGGTCGCGCACGCCGTCCCAGGCCAGGCCGTCGGGCGGTGTTTCGACCCAGATCAGACGCACGCCGGTGGCGTCAAGCTCGCGCAGCACCGCAAACAGTTCCTGGGCGGCCTGTTGCGCGTCGTCTGGCATGCGGCGCTGCGACACAGCGCGCGCAGTGCGCACCGCGTGGCGGGCATAGACCGCCATGTTTTTGGCGTCCGCACCGAGCAGATCGAGCGCCGCTTGCAGCTGCAGCGCTGGCATAAGGCGCACGGTGGCGCGCGGCGCGTAGTGGGAGGCCAAGGTGCCAGAGGCTCGGGGGGCAGCGGCGTCGCGCTCGCGCACCGCCAGACCACAGGCGGCCTCGATTTGCGCGGCTGTGATGCTGCCCGGGCGCAGCAGCACCGGCGTGCCACGGCTGCAGTCGATCAGGGTGGACTCGATGCCCACCGGGCAAGCGCCGCCGTCCAGGATGAGCAGCACCTCGTCA
>Ga0209702_10002207_pt1 | contig 34928 bp, 8 predicted proteins | sample FRY01_FD_187210 | JGI IMG/M metagenome (GOLD analysis project Ga0209702, IMG submission 187210) | Freshwater microbial communities from Lake Fryxell liftoff mats and glacier meltwater in Antarctica - FRY-01 (SPAdes) (version 2) | ecosystem: Environmental > Aquatic > Freshwater > Ice > Glacier...
TCCGAGACCTGGGAAACCGGCAAAACCTACCTCACTCTCAGCTAACAGAAACCAAACCAAAGAAACCAAAACCACCACCTTCAGAAAAAGTCATCAGCCACTTTTACAGAAAAATATTTACGCGGCCACAAGGGTCCCCCCGCCCCCCGATATCTGCATCGACGAAGTACCAAAATTTGTTCATCGTTTCATCCTCATGAACGTGCTGAATGTCCTTCTTGCCTCCTTCCTCCTTTCCTCTCCCCTCGCCCCTGCCGAGCCGACCAAGCCAGTCGGCCCGGTAAACGGCGGCAAAATCCTCAAGGTCGCCTGTATCGGAGACAGCATCACCCAGGGCGTGGGTGCCGCGAAGGGCGAGTCCTACCCCGCTCAACTCCAAGAGATGCTGGGTGCCGGTTGGACGGTCGGCAATTTCGGAGTGAGCGGCCGCACCCTCCTCAAGAAAGGCGATCACCCCTATTGGAAGGAGGGAGCCTACAAGAAGGCTCTCGAGTTCAATCCCGACGTGGTCATCATCATGCTCGGGACGAACGACACGAAACCGCAGAACTGGAAACACGAGAAGGAATTCGTGGCGGACTACACTGAATTGGTGCAATCGTTCCTCGATCTCCCCGGCAAACCGCACGTCCACGCCTGCCGTCCGTGCCCAGTGCCCGATCCGGGAAACTACGGCATCAACGAGAAAAACGTGCAGATTGAGATCAAGCGCATCGACAAATTGGCGAAGGACATGGGCCTCGGGCTCATCGACATGCACGCCGCCCTCGCCGACACTCCGGAACTCCTCCCCGACCGCGTTCACCCGAACACCGAAGGCGCCGGAAAAATGGCCGCCGCCGCCTTCACCGCCCTCACCGGGAAACCGGCCCCGGAGCCCGCGGTGAAGTGATTACCGGGCGGCCGGGAAGGCATGGCGCTGGTCGAGACCGTGAAATTCGAGCTGAAGGCGGTCCTCATGTCGCCCGCGTTTTTCACCCGCGGATTGCTGATGGAGGGCGAGCCCGGCAAACAGCAGCCGGTCGATGCCTTCGAGCTTGCGGAGCGACTGTCCTATTTTCTGTGGGAGTCCGCTCCCGATTCGGAGCTGATGAAGGCGGCGGCGGACGGTTCGCTGCGGGACCCGGAGGCCCTCGCGGCGCAGGTCGACCGCATGCTGTCCGAGCCCGGCGCTGGCAGCCTGGCCGAGAGTTTCGGCGTGCAGTGGCTCGGGCTCAACACCCTCGACGAGATGATCAAGGACCCGGTCGGACTGCATGCTTTCAAGACCGAGCCCATCGAATTTCTCAACTACCTCTTCACCGAAGACCGTCCGGTCATGGAGCTCATCGATTCGAAGATCACCTTCGTCAATCAGGGCATCTCCGGATTCTACAGCAAAGACCGCCACAAGTTGACTCCCTTCACGTCGACCAGGGGCATCGAACGCCAGACCACGCCCCACCAGCGGCTGGAGTTGGAGCATACCGAGGGGCGCGGCGGAATCCTGACAATGCCGGGCATTCTCAAAATGAACGCCGGGGCCATCACCCGCGGGACCTGGATGCTGCGAAACATTCTCGGCGTACAACTCGGCGACCCGCCCGCCGACGTCCCGCCCATCCAGCCTGTTCCGCGCGGGGAGAACCTCTCGTTCCGGGAGCAGTTCGAGAGGCACCGTGCCGACGCCACCTGCGCGCGCTGCCACGAAAAGATCGACCCTCTCGGCTTTGCGCTCGATGGCTACGATGCCAAGGGCCAGTTCACCCAGGCCTCGGATTTCAAGAACCCCAAGAAGAACGCCAAGCCAGTGGACACCTCCGGCAAGCTGCCAAGCGGCGAGACCTTCGAGGATTTCGCCGGACTCAAGGCGATCCTCCTGACCAGCCAGCGCGAGGCCATCGTCCGCAACATCGTCTCGCGCACCTTTGCCTACGCCCTGTGCCGGCAGCTGGAGCGCGGAGACCAGCCGGCGGTGGACGCCATCACCGAGAATCTTTGTAAAAACGACGGGACCTGGAAGAGCCTTTTCATCCAGGTCGCCAACAGCCTCCCCTTCAGGGAAACCCTCATCATCGACGAAACCTCATCATGAGCAAACACTGGAATATCGACCGCAGGACGTTCCTGCGCGGAGCTGCGGGCACCTTGATCCCCCCTGCCTTTCCTCAACCTGATGGAGGCCAGCGCCGACACCGGGGTGCGCAACGCCGCCGGCGAGGTGAAGCCTCCGATGCGCTTCATGACGCTGTTCAAGCCGAACGGCATCCACCCGCCCTCATGGAACATCAACGGCGGCAAGGAGAACGATCTCCGCATGTCCCCGCTGATGGAGCCCTTTGCCAAGCACCGGGACGACCTGCTGATCCTGAACAACATGGGGGACTACGGGTTCTCTTCCCACAAGGATTCGACGCGTCGCTTTCTCTCGGGGCACCATCCCAACACGAAATCCGCGTCGGTCGACCAGCTCATCGCCGACCGGATTGGCACCGACACCGCGCACCGCTCGCTCGAGCTCACCACCGAGGGGTTGTTCGCCAGCGAGGTCCATTGCAGCTACATCTCCTACGACTTCAAGGGCAACCCGCTCCCGCGCGAGAGCGATCCGCAGTTGATCTTCGACCGGCTCTTCCGCAACCCGATGCGGGACCCGAAGCAGCGGCGGGAGATCGCCAGCCTGCTCGACCGTGTCGACGACGACGCCCGTGCCCTGCAGCGCAAGGCCGGGGTGGAGGACAAGGAGACCCTCGACGAATACTTCACCGTGCTGCGCGAAACAGAGAAGCGGCTGGAGAACATGGCCCCGGTGGAGGGAGCGAAGGGCTTCGACTTTTCCAGCCTCAAGCGGCCCGGAGCCACCGCCAACCTCAACGACCAGGTCGATGCGATGCTCGACATCATCGCGATGGCGCTGTGGACCGACTCGACACGCTGCATCAGCGACATGCTGGGCAACAGCACCAGCCGCATGATCTTCGATTTCCTCGGCGTGACGAAGGAGCACCACTACCTCTCCCACTTCTTCCGCAGTCCCGGCCGGGCCAACATTGAGGACCTGCTCAAAATCAGCCTCTGGCACATGGAAAAGTTTGACTATCTTCTCACCCGCCTCAAATCCTACAAGGACCACCATGGTTCGCTGCTCGATCATTGCGTGGTCCTGTTCGGCTCGGGCATGGGGCACAGCGACAGCCACACCGCCCAGCGTGTGCCGATGATTCTCGCCGGCAAAGGCGGGGGCAAGCTCAAGACCGGCCGGTATCTGAGATACTCCACGAACCAGGACTTGGGGCGCTTTCACCTCGCGCTCATGCGCATCTTCGGAGTGGAGGGTGAAGGCTTCGGCAATGCCTCCACGCCCCTGCCCGGGCTCGACGGTGCCGCTTTTGACGAATACCACGAGCCCCCATTCGAGACTTGGGTGAAGTCCAGCGCGGGCAAGATCACCGGCCAGGGACGCCTGCGGATGTCGGACAATCTCGACGAGGTCACCGTCTTCTACATGGACGTGACAGATGCCCCTCCGGTCCGGATCGAAGTGGACTTCAACGGCATGCGCTCCTTCAACCTGCCCTACCACGTCGGCACGCCGGTCACCCTCACCGGGGACAGCGGCGAGCGCCACGGCCGGACCGCCATCACCAAGCTGACCGAGCTCAGGTCGCTGTTCGGGAAGACCAAGCCGGGCATGAGCGCGGAATAGCATTTCCGTCGAGGCGGAAGTAAGGATCAGCGTTGGTCCGGTTCCACCGGATGGGCCTTCTCGATTTCGTCCTCGAAGGCGCGTTTCACCGCCTCCCGCCTCCGCTGGCGCTCGGAGTGCTCCAGCTCGCCGCGCACCGCCTCGAAGGGGCGCTGTACCGCCGACTTCAGGGCCATGTAACGCACGAGAAACACTCCCTCGGGACGGGACACCACCGCACTGACCTCCCCCGGCATCTTCAGGGTAAAGACGATTTCCGCCACGGCCTTGCTCCAGGGGTCCATCCCGCCCGCCCGTTCCATCCAACCCACCACTCCCCCTTTGAAGCGACTCGCGGCGTGCTCGGAGTAGTCCACGCTGAGTACCGAGAACCCCGCCCCGGGCTGCTTCACCAGCGTCTCGTCCTTGGCAAACCATTCCCGCGCCTGCTGCAGCTTCGTGACATACTGCGCGGCCCGTCCGGGATCAGCGCCGGGATCGAGCCAGAGCACCGCAACCTCACGCTTCTCCCCGGCCTGAAAGCGCGCCACTTGTTCTTGATAAATTTCCCGCAACCGCGCCTCCGGAATCTCCTCCGCCGCGAGCGCCTGCAAGCGGGGGGTGAGCACCATCTCCCTCAACCGCGCCCCAAGAAGCTGGGCCATCTCGGCCCGCACCACCGGATCCTCGTCCATCCCCTCGTCGAGCGCAGCCTGCGTGACCTGCGCCCGCCGGGTTAGTTCCGCCAATGCCAGCTCACGGGTCGCCGCATCATCGCGCCCGTCGTGCCTTTCCCGCAGATGATAATCGAGATCCGACTGCGTGATGGTCACCGAACCAACCCGCTGGAGCACAGCTTCCGCTCCGGTGGGCGCGGGAGACTCCACATCCGCAGGCCCCGGTCGGCACGAACCCACCGACAACAGGATCACGATCACCCCGAGTCTCGCCAAGATGTCCGTCATTCCGCCAAATCCCGGATGATTGCCTGCCCGGTGCCCGCTTGGAACTGCCACATGAGGAGGTGACTGCCGGGGCCGCTCAATTCTTGGTGCACGGAAACCGTGCTCCCGGAAGTCTCGGTCTGTTTTACCCCATCAATGTAGAAGACGAACAGGTCGCCCGCTCCCCCACCCTCGACCGCCATTTCAAAGTCGAGTCTCCCGTCCCCCTGCACCTCTGCGATGATCCTGCTGGTGCCCCCGGCCGGGCCACCCGAGCCCACCAAGTCGCCGCTGCGCGGGTCCGTCTTCCACGTGCCGTTTCCGCTGATCCCGAATTGGTCTGTCCCAGCCAGCGCCACGATACTGCCCGCCGTGAACTCCCCCGCATCCAGCGACATGGTCAGCCGATACTGTCCCCCGACTTCGCCGGGAGCAATCGGTTCGCCGACGAACTTCAACCCGCCGGCCTCCGGCGTCTCCGCGAAGGCGGACGTGGCATCGTTCCATTCACTCAAGCCGGTGGCGGACTCCACTCCCCAGCGCACATCCGCCGAGGGGACCGGTCCGCGCGCGAGGATCTCCGGCCTGCCATCGACGATTTCGAAGGAAACCCGGAGCGCCGCACGATCAACCGGCGAAGCAAGCCCGAAGGAATACGCCTGGAGATAGCGTCCCACCGTCTCCCGCGGCAGACCGGCTAGGTCGGCCAGACTCGTCAATTCCCCACCGGTGGCCGCAAGCAGCCAGCGATCGAATCCCGCCCCGTTGGCCTCCGTTGCGGTGTTTGCAGCATAGAGCACCGCTTCGCTCGGGTTCCCCAGTTGCCAAGTATCCCCCGGCACGAGTTGAAACACCACCACCTTCGCACCACCCGCCAGACCTGCCGCCCGGGCATGAATCTGAACCTCCCCAAAACCCTGTCCCGCAGGGATGGAGACGAAGTCCGGCACACTCTCGATGTGGATCCCTTCCTCCGCCGTCCCAGCGAGGGCAATCCCGACCGTGAGTCCGGAGGTCTGATCGCCTTCCCGATGGACCCGCACCCGCGCGGGCTGCGCGATGCCCGCGACCGCATTGGCCTCCACCACCTCCAACCAGACCATCGCCTCATCCGTGATGGTCCGTTCCACCGCCGTGCCGCCCACCGTGTAATTGTAGTGCGGAAGAACCGCCACCTGCACGCCGGTCGGACCGGAGGTCGTCAGGTCGGGCACCGGCCGCACCGTCAGCGTCTTGCTGGTTTCGCCGCGGGCGAAACGCACCTCCGACCGGCGGCTCGCGTTGGTCACCGCCTCGTCCACCACGAAATGCCCGCCCAGCGCATCTTCAAAAAACCCCAACGGCACCTCCAGCGCCGCCGGCACTCCCGCCCCGCTCCGCGTCAGCACGATGCTGAACGGATCGTCCAACGATTCATGAAGCACATCGGACGGACTACCCGGGGCCAGCGCGACCTGCACTCCGGCCGGGATGCTCAGACCTCCCATCCGGATGCGTCCCTCCACGATAAGTTGAATCAGTTGCGTGCTGCCGATCACCGTGTTCTCCAAGACAATTTCCTGCGTGGCCCCACCGGGCTTCTGCACAATGAGCACGCTGTCGAGGGTCGGAATCTCCGTCGTGAAATTCGTATCCAGTCGCACCGAGAGAAACTGCCGGGCGTCACCTGTCTGCCCCCAGAAGTGCGCGGAGAGATCGATGATATCCTCGGCCGGATTGTAATCCGCAATGCGGTCCTTCCCCGTATCCACCCCCCCGAAGACAAAGCGATTGCTACCGCCCCCGCCGGCCAAGATGTCATCCCCCGGACCGCCGGAGATGGTATCGTCCGCCGGCCCCCCGGACAGCAGGTCTGCAGCATGCCCTCCACGGATGATGTGGGATTGCGATCCTCCCGCAGCATTCAGCGTGATCGCTTTCAGGTCCGTGCTGAGATCCCAAATGACCGCGCCACCCCACTTCGATTGCAGGTAGTCGTGCACATCACGCAGTTTCTGCTCAGGCAACGCGGTGGGAAACACCAGCAATTCGTGCAATTGCCCGCCGAAGACCTCGTCAACCGGAGTCGGACCGCTGGGAATCGCGGAGCGCCGCGCCCCGATGGTTGGCAGGACCGGATCGATGGCCACCGGCGCCACGTTCTCCCCGTCGTAGGACAAGCCGAAGACATTCTGAAGCAAACTTCCCTCGCGACGGAAAATTGAGGTTCCCGTCTCCCCGGAGATGTTCTCAAATCCGCGCACGGCGAGCCCGTCGATCTGATAAGTCGCGGCGCCGGCGTAGGACACCGCCTGTGTCGTCGGGGCAAATTTCAGGTGACCGCGGTTCGTGGAGAGGAGTGTCTGCGCGGCATCCGCCGAGGCCGAGGCCCGATAGGCCGCCAGCACGGTGTGATTGCCAACCGGGAGGGCCAAGTCCTGAAAGAACAAATGCGCCGTTGCGGAACCGGAAAAATCCGCGGCATGGTCGGTCACCAGCGGTTGATGGGCGGGCAGCGGTTGCGAGGCATTGCGGCCGTTGCCGGAGCGGTCGGGCCAGCTCGACAAGGAACTGCCTTCGGCCGAAAGATCCATCCCATCCAACCAGAGGGTCGAGTCGTTGCCATCTGTGGTGCTCGGCGCGGCAACGCGCAGGATCACCTCCCCGGTTTGCGCATCTCCCTCGTCGTGCCAGCCAATCGGCAGGACCAACTCCCCGAGGGCACGGTCGACATGCCGAAGCGTCAGACGCCCCGCGTGAAGTTCCTCCAGCGTGACCTGCACATCCGCTCCGGGAGCCAGCGGAACGGCGTCGAGCACCATCTCGACGCCTCCGCCCTCTGGAGCAAACAACTCGATCTGCACTCCGCTGGGCGGGGTGTCGGAATCGAAGACATGCAGATAGAGGCCCGCCTCACCCGACTCGGGAACCAGCAACTCGACGGTCGCCAGTTGCGGAACGCGGTTGCTCACCGCCGGATTACTGCCAAGGCGGAACTCATGGAGGTTGCTCCAGCCGTCTTCATCAAGATCGGCACCGCCGTCGGCCAGCAGCGGATCGAGTCCGTGAAGACTCTCCCACCAGTCCGGCATCCCGTCGCCGTCGCTATCGGTGCTGTCTCCCACCACCTGCAGGTCGAGCCGGTACTGCTCGGCGCGGCTTGCAAAGCTCAGTCCGTAGAACTCCGTACTCCCGTCCAGCAAGGTGGCCGGCACACCATCGATGGTGACCGATTCGATCAGGAAACCCGTCTCCTGCGCGTTGATGGCGAGAAACTCCCCCAGCCGCGGCGTCTCCGGCAGAAACGCCAGCGGCACCTGCAGCGCGTAGCTGAACGGCTTGGCCACCCCCGCCCCGGTCGGACGCAGGGAGGTCTCCAAGGTGACGCGGTTCAAGGGATTGGACTGGTTCACGAAGGTGACCTCCAGCGTCCCGGACTGCAGAAGGCTCGTCTGCGTGCCTCCCACCTCCCGGACCTCGCCGTAAAACGTCACAAACGAATCGGTGAATCCCACCGCAGCCGCCCGCCCGGTCAGAAAGGCTCCCATGAGAAGCAGGCCGAGAAGGATCGTGATGGCACGCATGGCGATTGGGAGTGGGGGCTTACTGGCCATTGTGGGAGTAGGTTTTGAGGTTGAGCTTGAGGTCGGAGATGTTCTCCGCAAACTGTTTGAGTCCATAATCCGGGTCGCCGTGCAGACTCGCCCCGGGGATGATCAACATCCACTCCGAGTTCCAGACCGAGCGCCCGATCAGGCGCGTGCTCTGCTCGTTGTCATTCCGGTCGGGATCCGGAATGTGATACATCCGGAAGTCGGCATGCCGTCGCGGCTCGAAGAAGCGGCCGTCCAACCCGTCCAGGGTCGGAATGAAGCCGGGCGAGGTGAGGTTGGTCTGGTTGATCACGAAGGGCGTCGGAATGCGCGTGTCGTGCACGCTCCACATCCGCGTGATCGAGTCACCGCCGGTCGAGACGCGCAGATAGTCGGTCCCGAGGGGCACCAGGTAAGCCCGCGGGGTGGTCGCCAATCCGGCCCCGGCATAGTCGTCCAGGAACACCCCCGCCGTCGCGATTTTCGTCGTGAAACTCGAGCTGCTGTAGGCGTGGTCACCCTCCACCAACGATCGGCCGAAGAAGTTCAGTCCCGGCTCGATGCAACTGCGGAAACGGATCACCATTCCGGGCTGGGCCCCGTCCAGCCGGCTTGCGAAGGGTCGACAGTGCTGCTTGAATTCCGGCACCTGCCAGAGGTCGTCCACCAGGCGCGCCTTGAGGCTGTCCACCCAACGCACATCGCTTTCCGCCGTGCCGCCGTCGGCCAGTCCGGGACCAATCCGGAAGAGCTCGGCCCGCAGCGAGATTTCCTCGTTTGCGACCTGCAGGCTATTGATCCCCAACTGCCCCTCAAGGACCTGGAAGTTCCCGTCCAGCGAGGCAAGGATCTCGGCCAGTCCGCCCTGCCCGATCTGCGGCTGCCCCCCCGTCCATAAACCCAGTTGGCGCGTCTTGACAATCTGGTCGAAGAGCTGGGTGGCCGCGGCGGGATGCCCCGGATCAAGGCTGGTCTCGTAGTCGTAGGCCTTCGCCGTCAGCCAGACGTAGCGGGAGGCATGGTTGAACGAACTCTGATACTTGCCCATCGCCTCGTTGCGCGAGAGTCGGTAAACCATGTCCTTGTAGCGGTTCCGCTGAACCTTCGCGGCGAGGACCTTGTTGAAGGCCTCCCGCTCCCGCAGCAGACGGAAACCCTCCGAGAGGGAAGTGAAATATTCCTGCTTGCTGATCTCAAGGCTCTGGATGGCCATTCCGATCGTGTCCCGCTTCGGCTGGTCGCTTCCCGAAAGGTTCACGAGTTCCTCGACCAGGCCCTCCAGCGCGGAAACCTGCTCGGCCCGCACGATGTCGCGCTCATAGCCGATGATCGCCTCGTCCCGCGCGAATTCCGCGATCCGCTTCGCAATCTCCTTCACGTCGTTGGCCACGTTGATCGGTTCCCGGGCCGCCACCGCCGCGGCCAGCGCGATGCCCCGCCCCACCGAGGTCACGTCATTGGAAAACCCAAGACTGGTCGGCAAGGCCTCCTTCACCGATTCGGCCACACTTCCGGTGACGTTGGAAACAATCTGCGCGATGCCGATGGCCGTCTCGGCCTCCAAGATGAGGCCGTTGGTGAGGACCCGGATTTCGTCGATCTTGTTCCGCAACCGTTCGGTCTCCGAAAACAGCTCCAGCTCGCTGAGAAGCCGGTTCGTCTTCACCTCCCAGTCCTGTAGGAATCCGATGTAGTCCACCACCGCCTGGTCCACCGCGACCTCCGCCATCAACATCTGCTCGAGCGAACGCTGGGTCCGCCCGTAGCTGGTCCGCTGTCCCCAGTCGGACGGCGCAAGGAAACCATATTTCGAAGCCGTGTCGTATGGTGCGGTGAGGGGCTCGTCGAAGGTTTCCAACTCATAGTCGTTGTCCCCGATGAGCGTCTCGAAGGACTCCTGCAAATTCTGGGTGGAACCACCGCCCCAAACCTGGTTGTAGAGGCTCCTCATCGCGAAGGTGTCCATCGCCCCCTTCGTGCGACGATAGACATTGTTGAAGTGCACGGTGCTGTTGTCGTTCTCATCCCGGGTTTGCGGGACGATCTGCGCAATGGTGGTGCGGTTCATGTAGGCATACAGGGAGACGTCGGGCCCCTCATACCCTTCCGGATAAACCTTCCCGAAACCGATCGTGCCGTCATAGGGACGCCCGAAAATCTCAATGAGCCGATTCCGGTAATCCAGGTCCTGGCGCAGCGCCTCCACGATGATCGACTCGGTGTCGTTCGCGACCCGGCGCAGCTTGCTGTTGATGATCGTTGCGTAGGCCAAGGACTCCATGGCGTTGTTGCCGGCGACCACCGCCCGGGAGTAAATCTGCTCGAAATGCGTCTCGCCCTGCACGGTGGAATCCACATCCAGGAAGGTCGGGTCGATGTCGAAGGCAATCCCGTCGGAATCAAAGCCCAGCGGATTGACCCCGTTGTTGGCCTCGTCCATGGCGGTCTGAATCTCAAGGAGCCCCGCCGCGACCTCTCCGATCTCGTCCGCCGCAGCGGCACGTTCGAGCAGGTCGAGGTTTTCCGGGTTCGAAACGCCGTCGGCTTCCTCGGGCAGGATGGCATTGGCCACCGCCCAGTCGAAGTAGGCTCCCTGTCCGGCACGGTGCGCCCACTCCGAAACCCCCCAGGCCCGGGCCTCATCAACATCGCTGTAGCCCTGCCACTGCCCGGAGGGGTCCTGCGTGTATTTCAACTGATAGGTGCCCCGCACGATGTCGCGTCCGGTCCGCGCCTTGCCGACCGCCAGCTTCGCAAAGGTCTTTTCATCGAGGAAATCGACCTCCAGCACGTTCTGCATCAACGCATAGAGTTCGGAGCGGGAGGCCCAACTGAAGATCGGCTGCTGCAGCAACTCGTAGTGCATGCCAATCGCGGACAGGTATTGCCCCCATGCGTCGCCGTGCCCCTGCGGGTGAAGGATCCGCGCATCATCCTCGTTGATGAAGCCGTCCGTGTTGGCGTCATAAATGTTGTAATTCACGTTGTAGGCCGCCTCACCCAGCCCTTTGGCATAGTTCCAGAAGAGACGGTTGTTGACCGGGTAGCTCTTCAGGAAGTCCGTGCCCCGCAGCAGGGCGAGTTCCTCGTGCAGGAGGTCAGCCTCCATGTTCTGGAAGGCGTGCGTGAAGGAGGCCACGCTGGACAGGCCGTCGATGTCGTCGTCGGTCACCGCGATCGTCGAATCCTGCGCATCACTGTAGGCCTCGCGGGCCAGCAACTCATAGAGCACCGAGAGCCGCGTCGCGGCCAGCAGCAGCGCCTGGTTGATCCCGGGAGTGCCGGAGGGGTTGCTGGAGTTCTCGATGGAAAGCTCCTTGGCCCGCTGTAGCACGGTTTCGTAGAGTTCGATGAGACCGACATTCTCGATGACATTCTTGTCGGGATTGAGCGCCACCTTCCCGACGAAGGGAGCTCCCGCGATCTGGATCTGGCTGCTGTAGGTGGCGGGGCTCTCGTTGCCGAAGAAGTCCGTGTAACGCGCCTCATACGGGTTGATCCGGTCCAAAATGCGCTTCACCCAGCCCATCACGAGCTGCGGAATGAAGACCTTTTCTCCACTGGCCTGCAACTGCGGAGAATTTGCCGCGCCCGCCCACTGGAAGGGAGCCGGACTGCCGGGCTGCCACTCCGCCGCCGCATCGGTGAACTCGAAAGGCACCAGGTGCCAGCCGGACTCATCCTTGTGGCGGTAGCGCATCAGGATCAGCTTGTCGGCGAGGGTGACATCGGGACTCCCCTCGAAGACGATGCTGTGTAACCCGAGATGCTTTTCAAAGGGGGAAAGGCTGTTGTCCTCTTCACGGGACTTGGGCAGGTAGTTCACCCAGAGAGTGGCACCGGTGGCCAAGTCGGTCTCCTTGAGGGTCCCGTCGCCCCGCACCTCGCGGTCGAGGGGATCGTTGATCACGCCCAGCGGGGCGGCGTCGCGGATCCACCACTCGTAGTAGAGGTCCCCGGTGTTGGCTCCAAAATCGCCGTTGTGCTGGATGGTGACCTTCTCGCTGAAGGCGTCCGCCCCCTCGATGACCTTCAGGGCCCCGCGATAGCGGTCGGGAATGATCTCGATGATGTGGAGGCTGACCGGGGCGCCGTCCAACTCGCTCCGGTTGTTTTCGACGATCGTCACGTAGCGCGAGCCGTCCACGGGATCGGTGAGAAGATTGGTGTTGGGAACGAGCGCTGCGCCGACCCCGAAGCTGTCGAGGGGAGAGTAGCGGGATTCGGTCGCGGACGGCAGCTGGCTGATCTCATAGCCGAGCTTGGAAATGGCCTCTTCGGCGATGGAGGTATCGCGCGAGGCGAGCTGTTCCCGGAGGACGGCAATCTGATTCGCCAGCGCCCCGACCGGATTGGGACGAAACGCGATGAGTCCATCGAACAGGGAGAAGAAGGGGCTGAAGGGGTGGGACTGGTCCTGCACCGCGATGCTCCAAGCCCGCTCCGTGTTGCGTAGTTCGCTGGCGAGGAGGTCGATGCGGGCCTGCTCCTCGGCAAGATCGGCGTCAGCGGCAAGGAGATCAATATTCAAGCCGATCCGCTGCGTCGTGATGGCGGATTCCTTGACTCCGGAAAGATAACGGCCGGTGAGCGCTTCGTTGGGGGCCCCTTCCGAACGGATCATCATCGGGTTCTGCGACTTGTCGTGGATCGCGATGACGGCCGCCTCCCAGGCCCCGGTCGTGCCGAGGGGGAGCATGAGGGTGAGGTCATCGGAAGTGACGAGATTTGGCTCCAGAATGTTGAGCGGGTCGGGCCCCGCGGTGAGGTCGGGATCGCCGCTGTCCTTCTCATTGAGATAGCCCCGGAAGACGAGCTTCTCGGCAAGGGAATCGAAGTAGAACCGCTTTTGGAGGGACCCGGGCAGATCCTTGAAATACCAGCGCTCCGCCACCACCGAGATGCTCGGAGCGGCCGGGCTGAATCCGGCAGCGGCCATGTCCGCCACCGAGAAGAGCGCCTCGTGCCGATCCAGGGGGCGGACGATCCGCGCCGAGTAGGAATCGACATTGCTGTCGAGGATGCGCATGTCGGGGGTCGAGACATCATAGACAATCTCGGCGGCCTTCATCGCGACGAGGGCGGGCAGGCCGTTGGAGCCCGGGTGTTCACTGAAGTATTCCCCACCCTGGTAGGTGAGCGTTTCGCCGCGCTTCAGCTTCGGATAGCCCGAGCGCCAGAAGCTGTGGTAAACGACCTTGCCCGGCTGCAGGCTGGCACCGTTCCCGGTGAAGGCGCGCCCGCCGGAACTTTCGTCCGGAACCCACGCCACCGGGGTGCCGGCCGGGGTGCCCGGCAGATAGAAATCGCCGCGGAAGGGATAGAAATACTGGTAGAAGAAGGTGCCCTCTCCGGAAACCACCCAAGGGTTGCTGTTGACGTCCCGCCACAGCGTCCGCTGCGAACTGTCATTGCCGCCGCGGGCGTCGGACATGGCGGAATTGCCAATGACGAGGTTCAGCGGATAGGGCGGCCGAAGAAGGTCTCCGGCCGCAACCGGGTAAGAGAAGGCATAGGAAAGGTCATGCGCCTCATCGGGATCCATGAGCAGAAAGCGGTCCTCGGGATTCGCGGCACTCTCATAGCTAAGGCCCGAAGTCGTGTTGACCAGCGCATCGGCGGGCCTCGGAAACTGGATCGTCCCGGCGCGGGTCTTGAAGACCTCGTAGGCCGCCATTTCCGGCTCGCCGGTCAGGACATTGTCCACCTGGACCAGCACCCACGGTTCGGAAGTATAGCCGGCCCCGCTGGTGACGTTGATGTCATTCTGCAGCGCGAAGGCGGCGAGGGGCGGATTGTTCGGAAGGTCCTCGCCAAGTTCCTTGATCTTCAGACCGGGCCGGTTGGAGCCCGCCACGAGGGCGTGTTCCTCGTTGGCATTGTAGCCGGACGCATCGCGGTCGGGCTGGTTGTAAACCGTAAGGTTGGCGAAGTCGCCGAGGCGGAAGACATCCTGGAGGCGTCCCTCACGGTCTACCCCCTCCGTGCCGACGCGGCTCGCGATGTAGATCGCCTTGTCCTTGTGTGGGCCGTAGGTCGGGTAAATTACCTCATCATACGCGGCCTCAATGTAGGGCCATGCCACGTTCGGATGGGAGAGCTTGTCGCGCCGGAAGGGATTCTCATAGTAGGCGACCTCGAGCCGCCGCAGCGGCGCGGTGTAGAGCCGTTTCTCGTTCACGGGGAAGACGGGACCCCAGGTGCCGACCTCCGCACCGCGTTGGTAGAGGTTCGCGTTGTAGTTGGAAACCGCATTGAGGATGTAGCCGCTGCCCTTGAAGTCGCCGTCGTCCAGGGCGCTGTCCAGGCGGGTGGCCACTTCCTGCACGTCCAGCCGGGCCCAAATCCCCTCCCACACGCCGCTCGGGTCATTCTCAAAATATGGCCCCACCCCGATGGCCGGCTCGCTCCCGCCATTCAGGAACGAATAAGTCCCCGCTCCCTGGTCGGTCGGTGGTCCCTCAAAGTCAAAGCGCACCAAAGGGCTCTGCCCCCGCAGATTCGTGGTCCGCAGCTCCCGCAGGCTGCGGATGTCTCCCGCACTGAGATAGCTGTCGGGAGAGCTGAAGAGGCGGATCTGGTCCAAGCGCAAGCGGCTCTCCGGGTTCGCCCCCGCCCCGAATTGCAGACTCGTCGCCCCGAGGGTGAGGTCCGCATCAAAGGCCGCGGAATGCAATGGGCTGAACATCTCCAACAGCGAGGTGACGAGGCCGTCCTCATCGCGCAGGCCGTCCACATAGAAATCAAGGAGGGTCACCGGCGTGCCGAAGAAGTCTTCCCCGAACACGTGGATCACATAATGACTCCAGCCCGCCCCGGCCCGGGTCACCGGGCGTTGCGCGGAAAGGGCGAAGTAACTCGCCGTCACCGTCAGACTGGCTGGATCGAGGATCACTTCCAGCTCCCCCGACCCGGTGCTCAGGATGGTGACCGGTCCGTCCGAGGTGCTGAGATCTTTGGTGTTCAGCCAGAAATCGAGCACGAAGCCCGGACCGGGATCCACCGTATGGACCGCCCCGTCGCGCGAAATCACCCCCAGCGCCCCATTGTTCTCGACCGGGCCGACTCCCAGTTCGAGACCGCGTCGACCCAGCGGATTGCGGATCGAGCCCGGGAGGATCGGAGCGACCGGGGTGGACCGCACCACCCGCACCGCCAGGTTCTCGTCAGGCAGGGTGCCGTCCGCAATCTGGCCGGGAATGGGACGGTAGCTATAAAGCAGGACACTGCGCCCCGTGCCCCGCGCAGAAAACGGAGCAGTGACATCACCCCCTGCCACTGCCGCGTTTGCGGTCCGGTCCGTGAAGGTCAACTCCCGGAATTTCCAGCGATCGGTGTCGTCGAGGTCGAGCTTGGTGGGCGGGCTGCGGAGAGCGTTGGTGTCATAGTGGTGCCGGTAATGAGCTCCCGGAGAGGCCGGAAACTTGTCGGCGGCGGGCGCGAGGTTCGTGCTGAACACGTAAGCGGGCGGCGCTCCCGGCGCAGCGGTGTTCTGCCGCATCCCGCTGGGTTCCTCTCGAGCCGACGGAAGACCCACCAAGTCGCCCGGATAGCCCGTGACGATCTCGATGATGTAGGAGTCGGACGGGTCGTCCGCATCCGGCCAGGAAATCTGGTAGTTGCCAGGATGCACCGGCAAAAGGCGCTGCCCGAGTTGGTCCCAGCGAACCGGCGCACCGGTGGAGGTGCCATCGGCGATCTCCCCGACCCGCGTGAAATTGCCCGATGGACCGAGATCCCCGGTCCGCAGCCTTCCCCCATCGCAAAGCGCGGGGACCAACTGCAGGTTGGGATTCGCCGCGTCGAAAGATTCCCCGAGGGGAATCTCGGCGCGGAAAACGGTGGGCTCATAGTAGTAGTGAATCTCCGAGGGGCCGCTCGCACCACCGCTGAAGCGGCCCTGCGCGTCACGGATAATCTGCCCCAGTCCATTGCGGGCGTAATCCACCACGTGGGCGCGGGCGAAGCGGAGACGGCCCTGATCATCCGCAAGCTGCACGTCAACGAGATTGGAAACGTCGGAACCCAGCACGCCAAGGTTGCCGCTCGGGGCACCCGGGAAATCTCCAAGGGTGGAGCAGCGGTCAAAGGTGCGGTAGAAGGCCCCCACTTCCACCCGCGTGCCGAAGTCGATCCACACCTCGTTGAAGGAGGCGTTCCCAAAGAGCGGGTTGGGCGCGGTGGGGGTCGAGGCCCTGAGAGTCAGGGACTCGTCTACCTCCGTCGTCAGGGGATTGTCAAAGTTGTAGGTCCGGATGTAGGACTGCCCCAGGAAGGCCGAACTCCCCACCCCCGCGTTTCCTCCGGCCGCATCGAAGCGATAGCGGACCTGCACCGACCAGATCCAGCGCACCCGCAGCCAGTTGCTGATGGTGACCCCCTCGGTGCTGAGACGGTTTCCGGTGATCCCTAGATCCCGCTCAACCATCGCCTCGCCTGGGCGGTGGAGCTGGTATTTTCGGGCCGCATAGCGGAATCCCGAGATGTCCAACCCGAGGGTGTCGTTGCCCACCGTCCGGTCCACCGAGGCCGTGAATTCGGTGTCCTTCGCGACCCAGCTCCGCCCGACCACCGGCAGCGGATTGCCCACCGCATCGCCCGGCAGGGGCGCGCCGGTGTCCGTGACAGACTCGACGAAGACCGCGAACTGCAACTCCCATTTCCAGATGACCTTGATGTCCTCGGTGATAGTCCGCTCAAAGAACCGATCCACCCCCTGCACATCCTCCCCGTCGACTGCATAACCGAGGTTGCGGGCGCGATAGTAGGCCACCTTGTCAAGGTCCACGCTGCCATCCGGTTGGGTGCCGGCGATGTCGCCGATCTCATCGAGTTCCACGAAATCCTTGTTCAAATAGATGAATTCCGGTGCCTCGAAGGTCTGGACCGACTCATACCGGACCGGATAACGCCCGGCGTAGGGTCGGAGTTTGCCGGCCAGGGCAATCGGACGGGTGCTGCCATCGGGCGCGAGATACCTGCTCTCCACCTCCGAGAAGATCGGCCGCTCAAAGCGGATCGCGAAAGGAATGGTCGGAATCGTGGTCGCCAAGTTGCCAACCGGTCCGCTGAAATACTGAACCCCGCTCAGACCGGCGGAATCTTCGATGCCAATCGTCTTGTTCTGACTAGTGGCATTGCTCGGCTCATCAAGCCTCTTGTAGTGAAACTCGATCGCGTTGCTTCCCTCGAACAGCTTCACTTGAAAGGTCAGCTTCTTGCTCGGATTCCCGGCATATTCGAATTTTTCGTACTGGACGATGAAGATCCGCTTTGGGGCGACCCCGATCGTGTCATAAAGCACCCGCCCCGTAGGGACGTAGCCGCTTCCCGGAGTCGTGACATTGATCGCTGTGACTACTCCTCCGGAAACCTCGGCAGTCGCCGTGGCCCCGGCACCACCCCCCGTCCCGGAAATGCTCACTGTCGGCGCTGAGGTGTAACCGCTCCCCGGATTGAGGATGGTGACCTCGCTGACCTCGCCGTTCACGATGCTTGCGAAGGCGGTTGCCCCCGTTCCGCCTCCGCCTGTTATGGTCACGTTTGCCCCGCCGGAACTCAGACGGGACCAGAATGGGGCAATGAAATTTTTGACCGCGCCGCCCGCGCCGTTGGGAATTCCGGTCGGAACGAAGCTGGTATTGCCTTGGCCGAAGGTGATGATCCCGTTGGTGGACGGGTAACAGGTTGTGTTCTCCTCGTCGTAGAACGTGAAGGGGAAGCCGATGTCGAGGGCCTCCCCCGAGTCGTCGGCCATCAGATTGGCCGCAGTAGGCGACCCCAGCGCGACGAGGTCGATGAACAGGTATTCCGGCGTGGGGGGGTAGATGCTCGGGGCGTTGATTCTGAACTTCGGGTTCGTATCAGGCAGTTCATAGACGAAGACCGATCCTGCGGAATAGGTGCCTGTCTCATCCATCGGCGCGGCAATCAGCACCCGCGAATCAGTGATCGCGACGGCCCCGCCAAATTCTTCATACTCCCCCGGTGTCGGATTGCTCAAGATGGCAAGTCGCGTGACGTCCGCCCCTTCGAACGGGATGTCGAATACATGGGCCCGACCGACCCCGAACAACCCGTTCGGAGACTCGTAGTCGGCGCCGACCACCACCCGCGTGCCGAAAACCGCCACCGACACACTGAATCGTCCTAGAGATACCGAATCGCTTTCCAGCGTGGCCCTGAGAGTGGACAGAGCGGAGACGGCATCGAGGTCGTAAACATAGGCGCGGTTCAAGCCCTGCCCCCCCACGACCACGCGAAGGCCCGAAATTGCAACCTTGCCGCCGAAATCGGAGTTCTCCGGCCCCGCCGGTCCGTTGAGAATGTCCTTGTGGACCTCGGGAGCAGTGTCGGACGCAAGGTCGAAAACATACGCCCTTCCGGGGTTGCTGGCTCCCCTATCCGAATCCGATCCCACCACCATCCGAGATCCGGAAATGGCCACGGAGCCGCCAAAATGGTCGTCAACCGCAGGATTCGGGTTATCGATGGCGTGTACCAGAACGGCCGCGCCAGTGCCGATGTCGTAAACATAGGCCGTTCCGGACTTGCTCGCCCCCCCGCTGGTGTTGTATCCAGCTCCTACCACGAGTGTAGTTCCGGAGATGCCCACACCGCTGCCGAATCTGTCGAGGATCGTGTTTGGCGTCGGCAAATCGATCACCGGAACAGTGGGTGTGTTGCTGCTGAGATCGTACACGTAGACATGGCCGACGCCCGCCGCACCGCTGGGATTCCCTGGCGAACCAATCACGACCCGCGTGCCGGAAACGGCCACGGCCTGCCCGAATTGATCAAAGACCGCCGGGGTCGGGTTGCGAAGGGTCAGCACCGGAATGGACGGAGTGACGCTGCTCAAATCGTAAACATAGGCGATGCCAATCTGGGATCCCCCAAGGGAGCCATCATACGGTGCGCCAACCACCATCAGGTTGCCTGATGCCGCCACGGCGTTGCCGAGGTGGCTCGGAACAGCCGGAGGAAGGCCGTTAAAGGTCGGGCGGCTGTCGCTGTAGGTATAGCCGAACTCATCCGGTCCTCCCGAGCTGCCAAGGTCTAGCGCGAAGGCTCCGGACGGGAAAAACAGGAAGCACCCGGCCAGGAGGACCGGGAGCAGGGAAATGGTTTTGGTAGTCATCGGTTCGAAAGTGGTAAAATCAGTGGGAGGACGGAATTCATGGTGCGGTGTCGAGGGCGTTGACCGTGCTCACCCGCCGCAGGTCAATGGTGCCGGTGAGGACGAGATCGGATTTCGTCACCCCCTTCAGAGTCTCGGTGATCGTCCCGCGCAGTCGGCCGGGGACGGTCGCTTCTGGATCAAAGGTGATGCTGAGCTCCCGCGTCACCTGCGGTCCCTTGGCGTGCTTCGGGGCCAGGGCATGACGGAACGGATTGCTGCGGTGAAAGGGATCCAGGATGAGGGTGTCGGCCTGGGTCAGCACCGTCTTGGCGGCCCCGATGGCTCCATCCATCAACAGGCTGAACTTGTATTCCTCCCGCAGACCCGGTGGCCGGGTCTGGCGGAAGAGCAGGTAGCCGTCAATCGCGGCAGCGTCCACCGACAGGCGGTCCAGATAAAGCCCCGCCCCGGAGAGCCACTTCGTCGAGGGACTGGTCGACTCCGCCACGATCATGTCGATGAGATCGGGGTCGGCCGGGTTGATGGGATTGCCGGTCTGGGAGGCCGGATCGATCTCGCGCGGCATGTCGTAGGCCACCGCCTCCAGGCGCACCCCCACCCGCTTGCCGTTGCGTTCCCGGATCCCCTCGAAAAATGGAATCTTGGACTGGTCCACCACCAGGACCGGCACCGGCTCAACTTCCGGGTCGGCGGAGCTTGTCTGCATGATGGTGACCTGCGAAAGCAGTCTGACTCCTCCGGTTTGGTCGGAGTGCAGCAGGATGCGTATCGGGGCGGGTGCCGCAGCCGGGAGGACCGGGGCACCGGCCACCACGATGCTGCTGGCGGCATTCATGCTCACTTCCCCCACCCACAGCCCCGCCACGGCGGCCGCGTTGGTTTGCATGGTATCCGGGGGGAGTTGCAGGCTGCTGTTCACCGCAGTGATGGGGAGCCAGAACTTGCTCCAAGTCCCAGTGCGGAGGCGGTAGAGGTTGGTGCGTCCGGCCAGGCCGATTGTCCAGGTGCGCTGTGCCCCGATGGTGAGGGTCTTCGAACTGAGTGGGTCGACGGTCTCCCCGACCGAGGAGCCACCGCTTCCAGCCGGGGTTTCCTCCAGTTGCAGCGTCTCCAGCCAGCCAGTCGAATCCAATGCGGGACGCACCGCGAAAAGCTTCAGATCCCCGTCCGCATCGAGCGGGTCGTCGGAAAGATTGGCTACCAGTTCCATCGTCGGCTGCGAGCTCCCGCTCGAAGCAACATTGGTGAAGACGATCCCCTTCAGGTCCAGGGTCTTGGCGCCCGCCCCGCTGCCGACCTGCACCGCGTCGTTCGGCCCCGCAAAGTTGAGCTGGCCGCCGACTGCCGCATCGAAATCAACCGCCACCGGCCCCATGTAGTCGGAGGGCCCCGAACTGAAGATCCAATAGGCCTGGTTTGAAACCATGTTCGTGGCGCCGGTCACCGGGAGCCACATCCCGTCGCTCGCGTTCAGGCGGAAAATGCGATTCTTCCCCAAGAGCACCGCACCGTGACGGCCACCCGAAGCAGCGAAGAACTGACTGAAGGTGGGCGCGCCCTCCAGCGCAAAACCGACCAGGTTGAAGCGATCAGGAATCCAGGTCGGACGGTGAAAGCGCACCTTGCCCGCAATGGTGAAGTTCACCGGAGCGGAAGTCTTGATGAGGTAGGGACGATTGCCGGTGATGATGTTGAGGTTGTCACCCGCCTGACCAACACGGTGCCACTGCTCCCAGCCGTCCTTGTTAAAGGTGGGCCCGACGCCCGGATCGGTGTCCGCGTCGGCCGGATCGGCCGCAAAGAACTCCGCCGTCCCGGCCAACGGCTTCGGTGAAACCACCGCCGTCACATTCGCCGGAAACACATCCCCCGGTGCCTTCGGCTGTCCGGCGAAGGGATGCCCCTCCGGATAGACCGGGCTCACCTCCAGCCACACCGCGGTCCATCCGTTCGCAAGGCTGAGGGTCTGCTCGGTGCTTTGCGCTCCCAGCGGCGATGCCGTCAGGGCCAGCACGGTGAGGGCGCACCCCAGGGCGCGTGGGAAGAGGGAGGGCAAACGCTTCATGGATCTGGAAAGGGCTGCATTCATGGCTGGATAAATCGGACGCTGAGGCGGGCAAACTTGACGGGATCCGCTCCACGAGCAATCGACGCGGTGATGATCTGTCGATCCGGAGGCGTGTCGTCGGTGATCACCTCGGTGACTCCCACCGTAAACCAATCAGTCAGGTTGGTGGACCACTCGACCTCATAGATCAGATCGGTGGCGGCGCGGTTCTTGACGTAGGTCAGGGTGAGGTTCCCTCCGTCCTGGCCCACTACCGGCAGGCCATCCTGCGAGGCGACATTGGGATCGATGAGGTGGGCATACTTGATGATGTTGACCACCCCGTCGTGACTCGGATCCGCCAGCGGGCCGGCGATGGTCTCATTGTCGGCATCCCCCTCGAATTCCAGAATCCGCCAAGCCACGAAGGGCGAGCTCACCACCTCCTCGAGAGTGAAACTCAGGATCTCCCCGATGTCCGACCCTCCCCCGTTGGTGGCACGGGCCCGGAAGTAGTAGGTCGCTCCAATCTCAAGCCCGCTGAGCGGCAAGGACACCGCGACCGGCCCAAACCCGTTCAGGTCTGTTTCGACCTGCACGATATTGGTGTCCGGCGTCAGCCGCCGAATCGTGGAATGGTTGAGTTCTCCCACAAGGACGTCGCCCAAAGTGGTCGCCGTCACCGAAACCGGTGCATCAAACGTGGCCAAGTCCCCCGCTGCGTCGAAACCTCCCGTGCCTTCCGAACCGGCCAAGGTGCTTACCGTGCCGTCCGTCAGAACCTTGCGGATGCGCTCGTTGCCCGAATCCGCCACGTAGAGAAGCTCCCCGACGCCAATGGCCAGACCAAGCGGCGAGGAGAAGCGGGCTGCCGTGCCGACACCATCGACGAAGTCCGCAGTGCCTGCCGATCCGGCGAAAATGTCCACCGCGCCCCCCGGCTGCACCCGTTGAATCGCGTGGCTCCCGGCACCCGTCACGAAGACGACCCCCGCGCCGTTCACGGCGATGCCGACTGGAGCGTTGATCGTGGCCAAGGTGGTCACTCCACCGTCCGGGGCGACAACGCGGATGGCGTTGTTGAGTTGATCCGCCACGTAGAGCGTTCCACCCGCGTCGATGGCCAGAGCGGCCGGGGCATTGAAGCGGGACCCGCTGCCCACCCCATCGGTCAGACCGGGTGTTCCCAATCCGGAATGCGTGCTGACCACGCCGGTCGGAGAAATGGCCCGGATGCAATGGTTCAAGGAATCGGTCACGTAGAGGACGCCGCCCGGACCAACCACCACACCCGTCGGGGCATTGAACTCAGCGCTGCCCCCGGGCCCGTTCACAAGGCCCGCCGTGCCGGTTCCCGCGATGGTGCTGCTACTGCCGTTCGACGCGATCTTCCGGATCCTGTTGTTTTGCGTGTCCGCCACATAGATGTTGCCGGCCGCATCGGTGGCCAAGCCGCGTGGTTCGTCCAAGGAGGTCCCGGTCAGGGTCGTGACCTCCACTCCATCCAGATCAGAATCCTGCGAATACTCAAACCACACCACGGTGGCACTTCCTTCCGGATTGACGCTGCCGTTCAGGGTCGCTGTGTCGGCGTCCAACCCGTCGGCGTCCAGCGTGGTGACCACAGGCGGATCAAGCACCACTCCGGTGATCGGGAAGGTGAACGGGGTCTGCGCCAAATCATCACTGTTGATCACGATGTCGCCGCTGAACGTTCCCCCGACCGTGGCCAGAAGTTCCACCTCAAAGGTGAGCGAAGCGCCCGGGGCGATCTCTCCGGTGCCACCAGTGCGCTGATAGCCGGCCGGGACGGTGATGACCCCGACGTTGAGTTTATAGCCGCCTTCGTTCGCGATGGTGAACTGCCGGGTGAGGGAAACCCCTCTGGGGGTGATCCCGAAATCGACCTCCCCGGTCTGTCCCGAGCTCAGCCCCGCAGCCCCCGTGTCGGGACCGTCGTGCAGCGCGATGGAGGGATAGGTGGGCGTGGTGAAACTCAGGATCTCTCCTTCCGCCGGTCCCTGGAAATTCGACGCCCGGATGCGGAAGTAGTAAGTGCCCCCGGGAAAGAGCGTCTCGGTCAGGGTGTGGCTGAGGTTATTGTCGGCGTTGTTGTCATAGGTCCCCGCGAAGGTGAAAAAGAGCTCGCTGCCCCGGGTCAACTCACGCACCCGCAGGCTGCCGGACTCGGTGAGGTAAACCACCCCATTTGTTCCCACCGCCACATGGTCCGGTCCGGAAAATTGCGCCGCAATGGCCGGAAAAAGCTCCGGGCCATCCGTGTCGAGAAATCCGTCCGTGCCAGAGCCCGCCAAGGTGCTGACCGCCCCCAGGCTGCTGATCACCCGGAGACGGTTGTTGTCCCGGTCGGTCACGTAGATCTTGCCGTCCGCATCGGCCGCCACGTCGGTGGGCGATGCGAAGCGGGCCCCTGCCCCGGGGCCATCAAGATGGCCGACCGTGCCCGTGCCCGCCACCGTCAAAACCTGGTTCGAGGCCGTCACCACGCGGACGCGGTGATTGTCGCGATCCGCCACGTAAATCTTGCCCAGCGCACCCACCGCCACTCCGGTCGGGTTGTTGAAGCGTGCCGTCAGCAGCGCCCCGTTGACAAAACCCGGGGTGCCATCGCCGGCGAGCGTACTGAGCTCACCACCTGTGATCAACCGGATGCGATGGTTGCCGCGATCCGCCACGTAAACCTTGGTCCCGTCCGCCGACACCGCCACGCCACTCGGAAAGAGGAGTTTGCCATCCGTCGCGACCGAATTATTCGCGAAGCCCGCCACTCCCGAACCCGCCACCGTGGAAACAACCCCGCCCGGAATGGTGATCTTCCTAATCCGGTGGTTGAGCTCATCTGCCACGTAGAGATTCTGGCCCGCTGCATCGATCGCCACATCCACCGGACGGTCGAACTGCGCGTTGCTCCCGGTCAGATTCGCAAATCCGGGAGTTCCGGATCCAGCAAAGTCACTGACTACTCCGCCCGAACTGATCTTGAAAATCTTGTGCGCCGCAGGATCGGCCACATAAACGTTGCCCACCGCATCGACCGCCAAGCCCTCCGGATCGGAGAGCCCCGTGTCGGTGAGAGTCCCCACCGTCAGCGGTCCCTGCAGTTCCGGGTCCGTCGAATAGTCGAAGGTCACCGTGGTCGGACTGCCGTTGGGATCGACCGTGCCGTTGAGAGTTGCTCCGGTCGGCTCCAGATCGGAGGCTGGCGTGGTCACCACGGTGGGAATCGGCACCAGCGTGAAATTCTCACCCATCATCTCGGTGCTGCCGTCGGCCGCCACCCAGCGGAAGTAATAAGTCGTGTCCGGGACCAAACCCGCCACGCCCGCGTCGATCACACTTCCGAAAGTCAGTCCGTAGGCATCCTGCGCACCCTGCGTGGCATCAACGAACAAGGGCGGCGCAATACGGCGAATCCGGTGACTCAGCTGATCCGCAATGACGATCGTGCCGTTCAGCAGGACGTGAACCCCGGTCGGGCAGTTGAACTGCGCTCCGCTACTTGTGGCGGGCCCTCCTGCGGTGCCCGCCACACCGGTCCCTGCCACCGTGGTCACCTCCCACGGATCGGCCGAATCAAGGGGCGGGGCGACCTTGCGGATCGCATGGTTCCCATCGTCCGCGACAATGAGGTTGCCATCGTTGTCCACCGCGATGCCGGTGGGCTCGTCAAACTGGGCCACCCCGAATTCCTCGACCGGAGTGAGCGGCCCCACACGATCGGGATCCGGTCCGGATCCACCCTCAAAACCGGCAACGCCCGTCCCGGCCACGGTGATGACGTTCTGGTTGGCCCCCACACCGATCTTGCAAATCCGATGATTGTCACGATCCGCCACGAAAATGTTCCCTGCCCCGTTGATGGCCACGCCGAAGGGCGAGTGGAACTGCGCACTGAGCCGATCCACATGATCCAGGTCGCCGGGAACCCCTGTCCCCGCATAGGTGCTGACCACCCCGGCGGGCGTGATCTTCCGGATCCGGTCGTTGTAAGTGTCCGCCACAAACACATTGCCAGACGGATCGACAATCAGCCCGTGCGGGTGATTGAAAAGGCTGGAGGTGCCGATCCCGTTCATGAATCCGGGAAATCCGAATCCGGCCAGGGTCTCCACCGTCCAGGGAAGCCCTTCCAGCTCCGGCCGCGTCAGCTTCCGGATGACGTGGTTGATGGTGTCCGCCACATAGACTGTGTCGTCCAACCCGACTGCCACTCCCGAGGGGAAGGCGAACCGTGCCTCGTCGCCATCACCATCGACATACCCGAACTGTCCCGTCCCCGCCACCGTGCTCACCACGCCCTGCGGGGTGATCATGCGGATCAGGTTGTTGCCGGAATCGGCGATGAAGAGGTTGCCAAACGAATCCTCCGCCAGGTCGGACGGAAAGCTGAACTCCGCGCTGCTGCCTTGGGCATCATTGGACCCCACCGTGCCGCTTCCCGCCAGGACGCCCACCGATGGCAGGAAATCGGGGTCGGTGGAAATCTCGAAACGCATCGTGCCACCCGTGCCCACCGCGAAGGGCACTTTGGCATGCAGGGTGAGCCCGGCAGGATTGAAATCCGAAGCGCCGGTCTCGTAGGCCCCAAGGTCCAGACCCCCGGACAAAATCCGCGCAAAGCCGCGCTGATCGGTGAAGGGGGTGCCGCCAGACTCCTCCCCCCCGTCAATGGCAGGACTGCCCGGCAGAAGCTTCATCGTCTCCGTGGGCCCACCATTTCCAGCGAGGGACCCCAGCAGAGGATCGATCGGGCTGGCGGCCGTCCCGACCAAGGGACCGGCGGAAACGACCACATTGCCGCCGTTGAAGGTGCCCACCAGATTGGCCCCAACCGTGGTGACGGCTTCCGGAGAGGTCATCCAGACATCCGGCCCCCAATCCTGGGGATTGGAGATAATGTTGTCCGCCAAAATGTTGTTCTCCAAGGTGGTCGGCCCGCTGATCCGCAAGCCACCACCGTAGGTCGCGCTATTGCCCGCCACCGTGGAATGTGACAAGCTGAGCGGACAGGCATTGTAGATCCCACCTCCCTGCCCCGTGGCAATGTTGTCGGAAATCGTGCAGGACTCCACTCTCAGCGTGCCGCCACTGCCGTGAAGCCCCGCCCCCCTGTCGGAACTCTCGTTGCCGGACAGCGTGGAGCGACGCAGCAGGAGGGTCCCGCCGGAAACAAAAATCCCGCCCCCGTCAGAGCCCGTGTTTCCCGAGACCGTGCACTCCGTGAGCGTCAACTTCCCGGCGCTGGAAATCCCTCCACCATTCCCGGCACCGGCATCACCGTCCGAAATGGTCACCCCGTGCACCCCGACCACCGCATTCGCCGCCACATTCAGAATCCGCATGGGACCTCCGGCCTTCACCGTCACTCCGTGCGGAATGACCGACTCTCCAGACCGCAGCGGATCATCCTCCACCGCCGGATTTCCCGAGCCGTCCACCAGAACCGAGGCGTCGATGAAGATGTTACGCCCGCTACCCACCGACAACTGAGCCGTGCTCAGGGTGATGAGGCTCTGTTGCGTCGGCAGAGGCGGTGGCATGATCGGATTCGTGGGCGAGGAGAGATTGAAGAGGATCCGCGTCCCGGGTGCCGTGGCGTTCGCAATGGCCTGCCGCAGAGAACCGGCTCCGCCGTCATTCGAGTTGGTGACCAGAATAAATGGCCCCGTCTCCACGGCCCCGATGTCGGCCGCGTCAACCCGCGTAAATCCGCGTTGCCCCGTTATCGGAATCCCCCCACTGCTCAGTCCCATGTCCAGCGCCGGGCTGCCCGCCAGGAGCTGCATGGTCGGCGTGGAGCCCCCGTAGTCACCCAATGCCGAGAGCCGCGCATCGATCGGCAGGCTGCCCGTGCCCACTTGGTTCGAGTTGATGCCGTCCGTCAACCCGGTCATGCCGGTGCCGTCGCCGATGAGGTTGCCACTCGAGCCGGTCGTCACGTCGCCGTGCAAATCGTTGGAGTCGACGGCGCGGTTACCCGCGATGAGCGCGTTGGCCAGGACAACCGTGCCATCCGACCACACTCCACCCCCGGTGTCGCTGGCGACATTGCCGGAAATCGTGGTGCTCGTGAGGCTGATCGTCCCGCCGGCATGCCGGATCCCGCCGCCATCCACTGCCGCGTAGTTGTCGGCGATGGTCGCATTGACCAGCGTCGCCCCGCCCGAAGACCAAAGTCCCCCGCCCGACCCACCCGCATTGTTACCGGCCACCGTGGAACGCGTCAGCGTCGCCGTCCCGCTCCCTTGGCGAAACCCGCCGCCGTCCGAACCCGCATCGTTCCCCGAAAAGGTGCTGTCGGTCAGGGCCACCGAACTCGAACCCCAGAGGCCGCCGCCAGATCCACCGGCCGAGTTGCCGACGAAATCGGAGCCGTTCAGATCAACCGAACTGGACACATGCAGCCCGCCACCGTCGTTGCCCGCAGTATTGCCGGTGAAGGGGCTGTTGATCACGTTCACCAAGTCGTTGGACCAGAGCCCGCCGCCGTCGCCAACCGTCGAGCTGTTGTTGATGTATTCGCAATTGGTGACGTCGGTCGTCCCGGCCGAGTAAAGAGCGCCACCGTGGGTGCCCGCGACGTTGTCGAGAAAGGTGCAACTCGTCGTGTAAGCCCACGAGCCGTTCGAACTCGCTCCCCCACCGGTTTCCCCGGCGTTGTTGTTGGAGAAGTTGCAATTCGTCAAGGTGAGCGTCCCGGAGTCGTTGTAGCGGAGGCCCCCACCCTCAGCGGTGGCGCTGTTGCCGGTGAAGATCAGGCTCTCCGCCACGAACGGACCCGTCACCTCGATGCCCCCGCCGCTTCCCCCCGCGTGGTTCGACGAAAAGATGGCGTTGCGCACCGTCAGGTCGCCGACACTCCGAATACCCGCCCCGTCCTGCCCGGCGGAGGTGAACCCGCGGGTGAAGTGCACCGTGTCGATCTCCACCGCGCTGGCCGCATCAATGTCCAGGATCCGGGTGAGGTCGGCCCCGCTCAAGGTCACGCCACTGGCCGTATCCGCCGCGTCAAAATGCAAGGCACAGCCCACCACGGAGAGTTCCGAATCAAGGACAATCGTGGCCCCCGGGCTGCCGTCAAAGACACCCCCGTCAAAATAAATCCACTCGTGCCCCGGCTGCGACTCCACGACGGTCCGCAGCGATTCTGGACCGCTGTCGGCCACGCTGGTGATGATCGTGGTGCCCACCTCGTAGGCCCCGATATCGAGGAGAACGCTCCCGTTGTCATCGCCATCCGCCACCCGCGCCCTTCCGCGCTGGTCGAAGAGCGGAGTGCTTGCGCTCACCGTTCCGGCATCAATGGCCGGACTGCCGGGCCGCAAATACCTCGTCTGCGTCGGACCACCCCAGTTCCCCAGCGGCGAAAGCAGCGGATCCTGCGTGAGCGGAACAGTACCGCTGCGGGTGCCGATGGGATGCGCAACCACCACGTTGGTGTTCTGCGCGGTATAGTTGCCGTTGATGTCGTCGGCGTTAGCGGAGGCTCCGGTGTTGTTAGACACGATGCAATGGTCCAGCGTCACGGTCACGCCCTGCGCGGTTGACACTTGGATTCCCCCGCCCGCGGTGTCCGCGGTGTTGCCGGCGATGGTCGAGTGCTGGAAATGGACCTGCGCCCCGGCGTAGGTCATCAGCGCTCCGCCGGAGCCCCCGGTGTCCGTTCCGGCAGCGTTGCCGGAAAAGGTGCATTGCACGATGCGGCAGACGGTCCCTCCCGTCGCGTAGATCGCCCCGCCGTTGTTGACGGTGGTGTTGCCCGCGAAGGTGCAGTTCGTCAGCGTGGCGGCGCTTCCATCCTGATGCAGACCGCCGGTCTGGAAGGTGCCGTGGTTGCCACTGACGGTGGTGTTGGTGAGAGTGAGAGGACCGTTGTTGCAATAGATTCCTCCCCCAAGGTGGCCGGTGTTGTTCTTCACGATCGAGTTATTGAGCGTGAGGGTTCCTCCATCGTTGTAGAGTCCGCCAGACTCGCTGCCGGTATTGCCCCCCGTGACGGTGAGGGAGTGCGCGGCGAGAGCGCTGCCAGCGTTCACCGTAAAGAGTCGGGTGGTGCCAATGCCATTAACCGTGACGCTGCCGGAACGATCCGAGGCATCAAGGAAGATGGCCCGACCGGCCGGAAGGGCGAGGACGCTCGCCGTGTTGATCACATCACCCGGCTCCCCATTGAAGCTCGCCGCAAAACGGATCACCGTCCCGGGAACCGTCGCGTTGGCAATCGCGTTGCGCAGCGTGCCGTCCGTTCCGGATCCATCCCCCGTGATGGTGACAAGCTTCACCGGTCCGACCTCCACCGCACCGATGTCCACCGTGGTGCCACTGAGTCGGGCAAAGCCGCGCTGATCTGTTCCACCAGGATTCGTAGTCCCGACCGGGTCGATGGCGGGGGAACCCACCAGAGGGTGCATGGTCTGGGTCGACCCGCCGTAGTAGCCGAGGGGGGAGAGGAGCGGGTCGCCGCTCAGGAGGTTGATTCCTTGAGAAACAACAGGCGCCCCGACGACATCCGTCGAACCCGGATCGGTGTTTCCTGCGATGATTGAATTATTGATGGTCACGTCACCTTGGTTTAACCAAAGGCCGCCGCCTCCGAGGCTTGCCTCATTGCCACTGACGGTGGACCGGACGATGGTCGCCGTGCCTCCCACTCCACCATTGAAGATTCCGCCTCCTCGGCCGGTGGAATTGTCGGTGATCGTACAGCTGGTCACCGTGAGGACTCCGGCCTCGTTGTAGAGTCCTCCACCTCCGAAACTGGCGCTGTTCCTCAGAATGGAGCATCGGTTGAGAGACAGGTTTCCGGCGGAGTAGATGCCCCCGCCTGAGACCGTGTCGCCACCCGTGATTGTGAGGGAATCCATTCCGACGGTCTTGCCCGTGATGATCTGAAAGACCCGATGACCGGTCGTAGAGCCATTGGCATCGATGATGATCCCTATCGGCAGAGAGGAGCCATCGATGGTGAGGTTCTTGCTGATTATCAGTTCCCCTGCTACAAGCGTGATGGTCTTACCACTGAGGGAGGGATTGAAGGTCACCACCTCGCCCGACACGGCATCCGCGATCGCCTCCCTCAGCGAATCCCCCGCACCCAGGCCGAGGGCGCCGTCGTTTTCGTCCAAGGTGGTGGTCACCACAAGGCTGGAACGCGTCGTGAAGGACTGCACCGCACTGCGCGCCACCCCGCCACCCACCGTGCTGTCGACCCGCCAGTAGTAGGTCGTCCCGGCGAGAATACCGGGGGGATTGAACGGCGAAGTCTGCACGCCCTGGGAGATGAGGTTGTTCGGATCGGTTCCAAGATAGACCACGAACTGCGTGGCCTCGACCGGCCCACTCCAAGTGAGGGTCGGCTCGATCGATTCCGACGGCGCGCCGGTGAGCGGGGCCAGGCCGGTCAACGAAACCGCCTCCACCGAACCAAGGTCGTTGCCCGCCCCCACCGGTCGCGGCACCCCGCGCTGGTCGAACGCCACGATCGACCCGCCGGCCGCATCGACCACCTGCGAACCCTGCAACGGGGTCATCGTGGGAGTCGGTCCGCCATAGTCGCCCAATGACCCTAGAAGGGCGTTGCCTGTCAAAAGCGTCGCACCGCCCGTGAGTCCCGACCCGTTGACGTTGCCGACGAGATTCACGCCCTTCGTGACGATGGCCCCCTGGGGGGCCTTCTCCAGATCGGGAATGCTGCCGCTACTGTTGCCCGCCACGATCGAATTCTCCAGAGTGAGTGTCCCATCAAAGACAAAGATGCCCCCCGGCTGGCCCGAGTTCGAGGCGGTGTTGTTCGAGACGGTGGAATGGGTCAGGCGCAGAGTGCCGCTGGACTGGATGGCCCCGGCATCGGAAGCACTTCCGCCGTTGGCGTTGTTTCCCGAGAGTGTGCAGTGGTCGAAAACGGCACGGGAAGTGGTGAAGAGCAGTTCGATGGCCCCGCCGGAGGAGGTGGTGACATTGTTCGCCACTGTGCAGTTCCCGAGCGTGAGGGTCCCCGAGACCATCACTGCGGCAGAGGAAGACTTCCTGCCGTCCCGAAGGGTGATACTGTGCATCCCGGCCACCCCGCTGGGACTAACATTGAAAATGCCCCTGACTCCGGCGCCGCTGATTTGCACTCCCGTGCCCCCGATGTCGGAGCCGTCGATGAAGACCTCGGTGCTGAGGAGGGTCAACTCGGAAACCGGAGTGATGGTGGCGGGAAAGGCCCCGCTGCTGAAGACGATGTGATGCCCGACGCCGGGGTTGCCCGAAATGGTGTTGAGTTTGTCCCGCAGGGTCCCCCCGGCATTGCCCACGGCACTGGTGACCTCGAGGACCGGCCCGGCTTCCACCGCCCCGATGTCCACAATCGCCCCGGCTGTCACCCGACCGCCGTCAACGACCCGGGCGAACCCGCGCTGGTCGGTGGCGAGGCTGGAGGAGGTCGCGCCCCCGGCCGGGTCAATGGCCGGTGATCCGATCAGCGGATGCATCGTCTGGGTCGGTCCGCCGTAGTAGCCGAGGGGGGCGAGGCGAGGCGCACCGACGAGGACATTTGATCCGGCGGTGAGGGTGGAGCCGCCGAGGTCCCCAACGAGGTTGACACCTTGGACCGCGACAGTCCCCCTGACTCTCAGATCCGGCCCATTCGGGACCGTCGTTCCTGTATTCCCGGAGATGATCGAGTTGTTGATGGTCAAGATGCTGCCCGCCTCATTCAGAGCGCCCCCGCCCAGGTTGGAGGCTGTGTTGCCCGTAATTGTCGTGGAGTTGATGCTGACATTCCCGGTTTGGGTGATGACGCCTCCGCCGAATGTCGCGGAACCACCAAAGAAGGTGGAATTGTTGATGAGGACCTCACCCGCCTGATTGTAGATGCCGCCGCCCGAGGTGACCGCTGAGTTCCCCGAGAAGGTGGAGTTGTTGATCGTCAGTGCGGATCCCAAGGAGTAAATGCCGCCACCGAAGGAAGAGGAATTTCCGGAGATCATGCACTTGTTGAGGGCGAGGACGCCGTTGCTGAAGATGCCTCCTCCGCTGCCTCCCGTCGCGCTCCCCCCTGTGATGGTGAGGCTATCCAGCGTCACGGTGGTGCCGACGCCTGAGATGTTGAAGACGCGAGAGAGATTATTGGCATCGATGGTGACGCCATAGCCCAGCGTTGAGGCGTCGATGCTGAGGCCCTTGTTGATGACGAGCTGGCCGCTGCCGCCGCCTGTTCCCAGCGTGATCGTCTTGTCACTGAAGGAGGGATCGAAGGTGATCGTGCTGACAAAGGGGCTGGCGATGGCTTCCCGGAGCGAAAGGCCGGCTCCCCCCGGGCCGTTGTCTTCATCCAGCAGGGTGGTGACCACGACCGGCAGGTATTCCACCGCGCCAATGTCGAGGGCCCCGTTGCTGAAGCGCGGTGCCCCACGCTGGTCGGTCCCGCCGGGGTCACTGGCCCCGCCGACATCGATGGCCGGAGATCCGAGCCCCGGAGGCATCGTTTTCATCAACCCGCCGTAATTCGCAAGCGGGGCGAGGAGCGGATCGCCGGTCAGGTAGTCCACGCCCAGTGTGCCGATCCCACTTGCCCCGGTGGGATCGCCGATGAAGTTGACGCCGGCCCTCGTCGTGACAGCCGCAAAAAGATCGTCATTCACCGACGCCGTGGCGTCATTGTTGGCGACAATGGTATTCTCAAGGTGGAGGTCGCCGGAATTTTGGCTCAGCCCGCCGCCTCCGAAATCTCCAGCGATGTTATCGGTAATCGTACAACTGTACAAACGCACATAACTCAACTGTTGGAAGATGCCGCCCCCGCTGCTTCCGGTGGTGGTGTTCCCGGAAATCGTGACATTTCTCAATTCGATGCCGTTGGCCAGATCGGGTGCCGCCCCGCCAACGGTCGAAATTCCGCCACCGTTATTCCCGGTATTGTTCAGGATCGATCCCCGCGTGAAGGTGAGATTGCCGGTGGCGGTGGCATTGCGAATGCCGCCGCCGCTACCGCTGGCGGTGTTGCCGATGATCGTACAGTCGGTGAGCCCGAGCGTGCCGCCATTGTTGATGCCACCACCAGTGGAGGCGTTTCCGAGGGTGATGGTGAGCTTGTTCAGGGCGACATTATTCCCTGCCAACACATCAAAAATCCGGGAGGAATTGTTTCCCGAAATGGTGATCCCGGCCCCCAGAGCCGAGGCATCGATGGTGAGGTCTTTCCCGATCGTCAACTGGCCGGTGAGAAGCGTGATGGTTTGGCCACTCAGGCCGGGGTCGAACACAACCGTCGCGCCACCAATGGCGTCCGCAACGACCTGCCGCAGGGAACCCGCCCCAACGTCGTTGGTGTTGGTGACCACCGGGGGAGGTGGCGGAGAATAACGGACCGCAAAGGAACCCGCGCCGATGGGAGGGAGCCCCGACCCAAAGAAGTATTGAAGCCCTGTCGTTCCGTCGCCACTCTCAATGCCGATCGTCGTCTCGTATCCTACCATGTCGGTGATCGACTGATAGTGGACCTCCACCGCATTGCTCCCCTCAAACAACTTGTATTGGAAGGTGTTGACGCCAGCATCGTGGTAATTACTGATGCTGGTGAACTGCACCAGGAAGCGGCGGTTCGGTGCCACGCCGCGGGTCTCGTAGTGGATTGTCCCCGGCGAGACCGGATTGAGATCCCGCCACAGGCCTGCGATGATGTTGTTGGGAGCTGCCGCGGTGGGGATGGTCGCGGCGGTCGTGGATCCCGATCCTCCTCCGAATCCGAGGCGGCCATTGGAATCGACAAAACACGAGGTGTAGTCGCTCCCGTAAAACTGGAAGGTGAAGGGAGGTGTCACCTCCAAGCTGCCGTCATCCGTGGCACCTGCCAGCAAGGTTCCCGTGCCCGCAATGTCCTCGAAACTGTATACCGGTCCCCCCACCGCAACGCTGTCGGCGAAGGTGTAGCCCAACAGATCTGGCCCGCCCGTGAGCGCGGCGGCCCGTTGCCCGGACAGGAGAACCAGTAACGCCATCATCACCCCTCCCCACAGCGTCCAAGCAATTCCGGTGCGGTAGGATCGGGAGGCATCGGGCAAAAACAGGACGGAACCTGGGGCGGGGGACTTGGAGTCAGGCATATGATCGCGGTGCGGGAGAGTGGGTTGGTGCGTGATGCAAAGGGAGAATCGATGGAGAGTGTGGAAACGTGCTAGACCCTATTCGGAAAGCCATTTAGGCTGAACGATTTTCGGATTTTGTGCCTTGGGGACCGCGTTCTGGAGCAGACCGAAAACGTAAGAAGGGGAGCCGGGTGCTTTATGGCGATTCCATAACCTCAGATCCTCCTGGATCTCTATCTTTGGGCAGAGTCATCCCGTGATCGTTCCGTTGGCGGGTTGGGAGGCTGGCCGGATTCAGGCCGCTCGCGTCCTTTCTTTCAGCCGTCGTTCTTCACGCCGGTGCTTCATCAGGATGATACGGCAGCAATTGTAGGCCAGAACCTTCTCGGTGAGTTCCGCACGGACCGCATCGATCCCGCAGCGGCCGACTTCACCAAACTCAAATCCATCTTTGATGGTAAACATCA